>Ga0208754_100072_pt1 | contig 78528 bp, 86 predicted proteins | sample LakWasMet55_HOW8_2_FD_183889 | JGI IMG/M metagenome (GOLD analysis project Ga0208754, IMG submission 183889) | Freshwater sediment methanotrophic microbial communities from Lake Washington under simulated oxygen tension - Sediment Metagenome... | ecosystem: Environmental > Aquatic > Freshwater >... | reverse complement strand
AAGTTGTGGAAGGCTTTAAAGAATCCATGCGAATCGTATTTGATAAGCATCTGGGGCAATGGAATTATGTCGCCATACCTGAGGCAACAATTTTATAAGTTGCCTAGATTATTTTAGGCTCGTTCCTTAGAGACACTGAAAGACCGCGAAATAACCTTAGCCGATGGTAGCAAACAACTTATTCCTTACGCAGGCCCGATTAAAGTCAAATTCCAAAACCGTTCAGCCTTTGTCGGGGCAATGATTTTGGGGAATGAAGTCTTGCTGGGTGCGATACTGATGAAAGATATGGATGTGGTGATTCATCCTGCAACTCAAACGCTTAGAGTGAATCCTGGCAGTCCGAATATTGCGATGACCAAAGCGAAATCAATGAGGGCATAAATGCAAATTCCTGACAGTATGAAAGAAGAACTGCAAGCTTGGAATGATGGAGCAGGCATAGATTTAGAAACTTGGATAAGCTGTATGGGAAATTACAGTTTAGCAGTTGGCTATGCAAGTCTATTTTGCCCAGAATTTGTGGAATTTGAGGATTACATCTTCGTTGGTGATGAAATGTGTGAGCAGGCAATAGCGAATGTTCGCGGGTTTGAAGCAAGGGAGGGCATTATACCAATGACGGTTGAGTGGGTGATGAACCACCTACATATCGAAGACATCCACTGCGGAGATTATGAGAATTTGACGCTAGACAAAATATTGGTGTTAGGTGAATGCCTGAAAAAAGCTTATGAAGCTAGGTTAAATCTTCTGTTTCCCAACAAGCCTTGTATTGTCGAATTTTATAGACCTGAAGACCCAGATGATTTTCGTGAATACCAATTGTCCGTTTGGCAAAAGAAGCATGAACCTGCTTTTTCTTAGTTTACAAAATGACAGCAACTTGAATTGAAATCTTCGGCAATTGCGACAACGTAACTGAATCACCAGCATGTAACGTGGATTTTTCAGCATACGCCTCGCCATTGGGCTTACGGTAAACTTCCAAGCAAAGGTCGTTCAGATTTAGCAACCAATATTCAGGAACACCGTGTTGGGCGTATAGACGCAGTTTTTCGTTTTGGTCGAATCTTAGGGATGAATCGGCGACTTCGATCAATAAAAGCACATCTTCGGCGATGGGGTGACGTGAGGTATAAAAATCCTCATGTGGTTTTAACAACATGAAATCCGGTTCGGGTTCTGATAAATCACCGAGTTGGAGTGGATTTTGGACGCTGGGGATTACATCATCTGGGATGATTTTGGTCAGCAATTTGACCAACCGATTAATGTGTCCTGAATGATTAAAACCTATCGGTACCATGTCTAAAATTTCTCCGTTTATCAGTTCCACGCGGCTGCCAGGCGGAAAAATATTGGCTTCGCCCATTCTGCGCCATTCATCTAGATTGGTCAGGTGCTTAAGCGGACGGTTAAAGTCCGGCGAAGGGACAGACATTGATTGATTGCGCCATTGCTCATTATTCGCTAGTGATTTGGTAGGATTGACAGTGACCATAAACACGCCAGAATTAGAAAAATTTAAAGTAAATATAATAGCTTGTTTGTAAGCAAGCAACATTAATCCAATAGAGACCCATGACAAACTTCCCAGTACAACAAATCCGCGCCGATTTCCCCATCCTTGCCGAACAAATCCGCAATAAGCCGTTGGTTTATCTCGACAATGCCGCCAGTTGCCAAAAACCCAACGCGGTGATTGATGCCATCAGCGATTTTTACCGCCACGATTACGCCAACATCCATCGCGGTGTGCATACGCTGAGCGTCCGCGCCACGGACAAATTTGAAGCGGCGCGGGAGAAGGTTAAAACTTTCATCAATGCCGCCAGCAGCAAGGAAATCATTTTCGTGCGCGGTGCGACCGAAGCTGTCAACTTGATCGCGCAAACTTACGGCAAGGCCAACATCCAAGTGGGCGACGAAATCATCATCACCGCGATGGAACATCATTCCAACATCGTGCCGTGGCAGATGCTTTGCGAACAAACCGGCGCGGTGCTGAGAGTTGCACCGATGAATGTGCAAGGCGAATTGCTTTACCCTGAATTTGAAGCCTTGTTAAACGCCAAAACTCGTTTGGTTGCCGTTGTCCACATGTCCAACGCGCTGGGCACCATAAACCCCGTGGAAAAAATTATCGCCGCCGCCCACGCCAAAAACATTCCCGTCTTGCTCGACGGCGCGCAAGCCATCCCGCACATGGCGGTGGACGTACAAGCTTTGGATTGCGATTTTTACGTGTTCTCAGGCCACAAACTCTACGGGCCATCCGGCATTGGCGTGCTGTACGGCAAGCAAGCCCTGCTCGAAGCCATGCCTCCGTACCAAGGCGGCGGTGACATGATCCGCACTGTCACCTTCGAAAAAAGCACCTACTCAGGCTTGCCGCATAAATTTGAAGCAGGCACGCCGAACATTGCCGATGTGGTCGGTTTGGGCGCGGCGATTGACTACCTTAACAACTTTGGCATGGGCGCGATAGCCGACTACGAAGCCGAACTGTTGGCCTACGCCACCGCACAAGCCGAGCAAATCAAAGGCTTAAAAATCATCGGCACAGCGGCGGAAAAAGGCGGCATTTTGTCGTTTACGCTGGAGCGCATCCACCCGCACGACATCGGCACCATGCTGGATAGCTTAGGCATAGCCATCCGAGCAGGCCACCACTGCGCCATGCCCGTGATGGATTTCTACCAAATTCCAGCCACCGCTAGGGCTTCGTTTGCGATGTATAACACGATGGAAGAGATTGATGTTTTGATGGGCGGGATTAAGGGGTTGATTGAGGCGTTTGGGTAATGAGTAACACCATCAAAGCCCACATACGTCAAGGAGAACAATCAGGTTTTGTCGCAGAATGCGTTGAACTTCCAGTTGTGACGCAAGGCCAGACTCTTGAAGAAGTGATAACTAATTTACGCGAAGCAATCGTTCTTCATTTAGAAACGGAAGATTTAATTGCATTAGGTCTTACATCTGATAGTCCAATTGCTATTGTCTACGAAATTGAGCTGCCTTTATCTTCAAGTAGGCAGTCTGCTGTTTCTTGGTTTAAAAAGGGAATAGCTTATAAACTTGCTGCTATTATTGTGTTTGTACTTTGGTTGGCAGCACCAATTGTGCTTCATAGTGTTTTTGCAGACTGGTCAACAAGCGGTCAAGTTTGGTGATCTTTTTGGTTCTGTTAACGCTTTGTTTAGCGGTCTTGCATTTGTCGCACTTATTTATACCATTCATCTTCAAAGACAGGAGTTGTCGTTACAGCGTACTGAACTCAAGTTACAAAGAGAAGAAATGGCAGCATCGCGAGGAGAGCTGGCAGCTCAGGTAGCTGTTCAGAAATCGTTGCATCGTGCGACTATTGGTCAAATAAGAGTTGCTGCGGAACAAGCTCGAATCCAAGCTTGGAGTTTAGAGTTTGAAAGAAAGAAAAATAGCTATGAGAGTGGGCTTCTGAAAAATATAAACAATGCTGCTGACAAAATCGAGGTAATGGCAAATAATCTGGAAAGCGGCTAACTTCGCTGATTCCCAAACCCCAGATTGGGAATCCAAGTATCAGAAGCTCTAGCTTCGAGAATGACAGGAAGCTAGAGCTTCCTACCCTGCGTTCCCAAGCCAGAGCTTGGGAACGAGTATAAAGTACTATCCTATGCAAGATATTAATTAGTTAAGGAATCCGATGTTTGAAGACCTACGCGACCTCTATCAAGAAGTCATATTTGACCACAACCGCAATCCCCGCAATTTCCGCGTGATCGACAACGCCGACCGCAAAGTGGAAGGCTTTAACCCTTTATGCGGCGACCGTTTGACGCTGTTTTTAAAAATGGACGGTGACACTATTCAAGATGCCAGTTTCCAAGGTTCCGGCTGTGCGATTTCCACAGCTTCCGTGTCATTGATGACGGAAATCATCAAAGGCAAAACCGAAGCGGAAGCGGAGGCGTTGTTTAAGACCTTCCACGAAATGACCACGGGCAAAGACGAAGACATCCAATTGGAAGCGGTCGGCAAGTTGGCGGTGCTGGCAGGTGTGCGCGAATATCCGGCACGGGTGAAATGCGCGACTTTAGCTTGGCATACGCTGGATGCGGCGTTGAAAAACGAAACGCAGTCTATTTCTACCGAGTAATTCATTTTGTAGGGTGGGCACGCTTTTCTGCCCACCTAAATATTATCCATCGGTGGGCAGAAAAGCGTGCCCACCCTACAGTTTCAAATGACTTCACAAAATCCCTACCTCGGAAAACTCGCCGTCCTTTATGAAAACCACGGCGACATCCTGCCATTTCAACAACTCGCCGATCAGCTTGTCGTACCGTTGCGCATCAGCAATGAAGCCAATTTCGACCAACACGAAGCTTTTTTCTTAAGCTGGCGCGACGGTTGTCTCAAGCTGCTTGATAAAGAATTGCTGAAAAAAGGCGGCATGACGGTGGAGATTGAACCGCGCCAAGGCGAGCAACGTTCGTGGCCTGCGCCGAAAGATGGTGCATTGGCGAAGGCGTTGGGGCGCAAGACCAAAACTGTGGTCGATGCAACCACAGGTTGGGGTCAAGACAGCTTGCATATTTTCCGCATGGGTTATGATTTGCTGTGCATTGAGCGTTCGCCCGTGATGGCGGCCTTGCTTGCCGATGGTTTCAGGCGTCTGGCATTGGCAGACTGGATACAAAGGCTGCAATTGCACCCTCCCCGGCTGCTTACCGGCAATGCTGTTGATTTGCTGGCAACGCTGGCAACGCCGCCGGATTGCATTTATCTCGACCCGATGTTTCCGCCGAAACGCAAGAAATCCGCATTAGCCAAAAAATCGATGACGGTTTTGCGCGACTTGCTGGGTGATGATGAAGATAAGGAACAGCTTTTTGCCGCCTCGTTATCCGCTACCGGCAAACGGGTTGTGGTAAAAAGCCCTGATTATGCAGAGCCTTTGGGCGGCAAGCCCAACGAAAGTTTTCAGGGCAAGTTATTACGTTATGATGTTTATTTTAAAGGGTGATTTATGTCTGATTGGGTAGATGTCTGCCAGGAGAATGCATTGGAAGACGGCGAACATATTGTTATTGACGTTGATAATACCGATGTTGCAATTTTTAATCTCGGCGGGCAATTTTATGCCATCGAAGATGTTTGTACACACGACGGCGCAGAAATCGCCAGCGGCGCATTGGAAGGTGATGAGATTATCTGTCCGCGGCATGGCGCCCGCTTTTGTGTAAAGACAGGCGCAGTTAAATCCGCTCCGGCTTATGAAAATATCGACTGTTTTCCGGTGCGAATTGAAGACGGCAAAATACAAGTCAGGGATGATCGCTGGGATTAATCGCCCCTGCATTATGAGGGCGGCATAGGACAATGACCTGACACACAATATTTTGATAGTTACTATCGCCCAAAAACCCTAATACCGCCTTTAAGTTCTTTATCCATAAGATAAACTAATCGTTTATAATCTACCGCTTTTATCTTATCGGCGGTCAGCCCGTCGAATCGCCTAATTCCCATGCAAGAAATAAATCCGATTAAAAACAAAATAGCCGACCTGAAAAACCGCAGCCAAGGGCTGAGGGGGTATCTTTGACTTCGACAACAAAAGCGAGCGCTTAGTCGAAGTTTTACGCGAGCTGGAAAACCCGAAAATCTGGGACAATCCCGAAAACGCCCAAGCGCTGGGTAAAGAACGCGGACAACTGGAAGCCGTAGTCAATACGATCAACGAACTGGAACGCGGCCTTGGCGACGCCGAAGAATTGTTGCTGATGGCTGTTGAAGAAGAGGACGAGGCAACAGTCGAAACGGTTATTGAAGACCTGGCTTATTTTGAGAAAAAAGTCGCCGACCTGGAATTCCGGCGCATGTTTTCCGGCGAAATGGATGCCAACAACGCCTTTCTGGACATACAATCCGGCTCAGGCGGCACCGAAGCGCAGGACTGGGCTTCCATGATCGAACGTATGTATTTGCGCTGGGGTGAAAGCCGGGGCTTTAAAACCGAATTGATAGAAGAATCGCCCGGCGATGTCGCGGGCATTAAAAGCGCCACGATAAAATTTGAAGGCGATTACGCGTTCGGCTGGTTGCGGACTGAAACCGGCGTACACCGTCTGGTCAGAAAATCGCCGTTTGACTCCGGCAACCGCCGCCACACTTCGTTTGCCTCGGTGTTTGTGTCGCCGGAAATCGATGATGATATTGATATCGACATCAATCCGGCCGATATTCGCGTGGATGTTTATCGCGCCAGCGGTGCCGGTGGTCAGCACATCAACAAAACCGAATCCGCCGTGCGTATGACTCATAACCCGACCGGCATCGTCGTACAATGCCAAAGCGACCGCTCGCAGCATAAAAACCGCGATACTGCGATGAAACAATTAAAAGCCAAGTTGTACGAACTGGAAATGCGTAAACGGAGCGAAACCGCCCAGGCGCTGGAAGACACCAAGTCAGATATAGGCTGGGGCAGCCAAATCCGTTCGTATGTGTTGGACCAATCGCGCATCAAGGATTTGCGTACCGGCGTGGAAACAGGCAATACCCAGGCGGTGCTGGATGGGGATTTGGATCAGTTTATTGAGGCCAGTTTGAAGAGTGGGTTGTAAGTAGCCATCATGAATAAAACTGAACTTGAAAATTTATCCGCCATCAGAATTAAAGAGGCAGAGATTCTTTTAGCGGCTGATTGTTATCAAGGTGCTTATTATTTGGCTGGTTATGCACTGGAATGCACGTTGAAAGCCTGTATTGCCAAACAAGTTAAAGAGTTTGATTTTCCAGATAAAAAACTTGCCAATGATAGTTACACGCACAATCTCGCTAATCTGCTTATTACGGCTGGTTTAAAGCAAGAACTATCCGAGCAAGAAAAACAAAATAAACAATTTGAATTAAACTGGGCAGTTGTTAATAAATGGTCAGAGGAGACTCGTTATGAATGTGCCATTACAAAACAACAAGCGCATAATCTTTTTAATTCAATTACCGATAACGAATCAGGAATACTGCCGTGGCTAAAGAAATATTTATGACGCAATGGTTTTCTGACCAAATGCTTTTAGCAGGTGAAGCTTTAATAAAGCGGTTAGATGAAACAGATGCAAAAGTACAAGCCGCTTTTTGGCTATTGGATGCTGAAGAAAAAACATGGACACTTACGATAGTTTCACCGCTCGTTGAAAGTGACGGGCCTAGAAACTATTACCGACGTATTGACGATATTAATGAATCGGCAAAGTCCGATGAAGAGGTGATTGCATTGCACGATATTAGTGTAACTAATACCCATAATCGGATTTTCAAGGCCTTCTTGAGCATAAGAGATACTGTTTTATGGAACGAAAAACTTTGGGTAAAAAAGAGACTGGGTAAAAATTTTATTGGTGGCGTTTATTTTGAAGACATGTACATTTATCGAATGGACTGGAAGTTACCTGGAGATAACATTCCCAGCACAACAGCAGAGAAAGCAATCCCTCAGCTAACATCCTAAAACAAAACAGGCATTCCTCTATCAGCTACTCGAAACCTTTTCGAGTTATTCAACCTGTTAAATCTATTTAAATAACTAAAAGCCATGTCCGAAATCCAACAAGACGAACAAGAACAAATCAAGCAACGCCGCAGTAAACTCAACGAAATACGCGAACACGGCATCGCCTTCCCTACCGATTTTCGCCGCAATGTAGTGGCAGGCGAACTGTTGGCGGAATACTCAGAAAAAACCAAGGAAGAATTGGAAGAGCAACCGTTACGTGTAAAACTGGCCGGGCGCATCATGACCCGGCGGGTGATGGGCAAAGCCAGTTTTTGCCATATTCAGGATATGTCCGGCAAAATCCAGCTTTATGTAACGCGCGATGCACTGGCGGAAGGCGTTTATAACGATCAGTTCAAGAAATGGGATCTTGGCGATATTATCGGCGCGGAAGGCGTGTTGTTTCTTACCCAGACCGGCGAACTCAGTGTCAAGGTTGATAACATTCGTTTGTTAACCAAAGCCCTGCGCCCCTTGCCCGAAAAATTCCACGGCATTGCCGATCAGGAAATCAAATACAGGCAACGCTACCTGGATTTGATTATGAGCGAGCAATCGCGCAACACTTTTTTAATCCGTTCCAAAGTGGTCGCCTATATCCGCCAGTTCCTGATTGAGCGAGATTTCCTGGAAGTGGAAACGCCGATGATGCAAATGATTCCGGGCGGTGCCACGGCGCGACCTTTTAAGACGTTCCATAATGCGCTGGATATGGAGCTGTATTTACGCATCGCTCCAGAGCTGTATTTAAAGCGTTTGGTTGTCGGCGGCTTTGAACGGGTTTTTGAAATTAACCGTAACTTCCGTAACGAAGGCCTGTCGACACGCCATAATCCTGAATTTACCATGCTGGAGTTTTATCAGGCTTATGCCGAATATCAGGATTTGATGGATTTAACCGAAGCGATGCTGCGCGGTATCGCCATAGAAGTATTGGGACAAACCCTGATTACCTATCAAGGCGAACAATACGATTTCGGCAAACCGTTTGAGCGCATGACCGTGGTCGAATCCATTCTGCGTTTCAATCCCGACATCAAACTTGAACATATTAGTAATCGTGACCTTGCTGTCACAGCCGCAGAAAGCGTAGGGGTTCATGTAAAAGACAACTACGGCCTGGGCAAAATACAAATCGAAATCTTCGAAAAAACCGTCGAAAGCCGATTGATGAACCCTACCTTTATTACCGCCTATCCGGTTGAAGTCTCACCACTGGCGCGGCGCAACGACGACAATCCGCATGTAACCGACCGGTTTGAATTTTTTGTCGGCGGACGGGAAATCGCCAACGGCTTTACCGAATTGAACGATGCCGAAGACCAGGCTGCACGCTTCCAGAAACAGGTGGAGGAAAAAGAAGCCGGTGACGATGAAGCCATGCACTTCGATGCCGATTACATTACCGCACTGGAACACGGCATGCCGCCGACAGCAGGTGAAGGCATAGGCATTGACCGTCTGGTTATGTTGTTTACCGACGCGCCGTCAATCCGGGATGTTTTGCTGTTTCCGCACATGCGGCCTAAGGGTTAAAACGGTTATTGGAGGATTTGGAAAATGAATAGCATTTTGCTTGCTGTGATGATGATTGGTTTTGTGGGTTTTCTGGCTTATCTTGCCTACGATACCTGGCTAGATATGAAGAAAAGCCAGTGAAAGCGGTAAGCTCCCGACACCACTGCGGGAGCGCGGCTTTTAGCCGCGAAGCTATAGGCCGGAATAAGTCGCCATCACTTTTATCGCCGGTGTTAATCCGGCCTCTCTCGCCGCCTTGCAGAACCCCTTGTCAAAAGTATGCATCACAGCGGAACCGCAAACAGCAAGATGCATCGTATCGGCAAAATCAGCGCCTAACGCATACCAGTCCAACGCTTGGGCCACAGCGCCTGAATCCTCAACCTCAGTATTATCTATTTTCAGTAGTGCTTGGAAAAACTCAAGAATATCGATCCGCGACTTTTTATAAACGGCCCGAAGCACCCATTCGGTCTCCAATAATACGGTTCGTGAAATAAACACGGTGTCTTGCATAACCAAATCCCGAACGATAGCGACTTGAGCCGGTTCATCCGCTACAACGGCGCGAACCAGTAGATTGGTATCAAAAGCAATCATTGTCTACGTTGCTCCGATTCCTGCCAATCTGCGCAGTAATCAACCGGCACGCAAAGCGCCTCGACAGGAACAGGTGCCCCATCATGCTGGAGCATACCAATCAAATCCGCCAAATTACCCCCGTTTTTTTTAGGGGCTGTTTTAAGCGTTATGCCCGATGCTGAAGAAACCAGTGTTAGTTGGGTTCCTGCCTGCCAATGCAATTCATCCCGGATTTCTTTGGGAATAACGATTTGGCCTTTGCTCGATAGCTTGATAGTGGCGACAGACATGAAACGCTCCTCGTAAGACAGTAAGTAAGCTGCGATTATTAAACTATCTGGAAAATAATACAAGTAAAGATAGATTGCGCCATAGCTAGAGCTGACAAAATTTGTCACATAGTGACATAAAAACTCTTACTTTGCGCGTAGAGGTATAAATTCTCATTAAGTTAAACCGTTCATGTTGAGCCTGTCGAAGCCTGTCCCGGCCAGCGTCAAAGGCATAAGCCGTTTAACTTGATGCATTGCAGCAATGCATGGCAACCGCAACAGGCTTATCTTTTTATCCGCCATAAGCCATCAACAAGCAATCTTAATCGTCTAAAACAAGAATGGCACACGGATTGCTTCGCAAGCATTGGTATTTACCCTATTTTGAATTTATCCAACACACAGGAAAACACATCATGAAAAATCAAATGCAAAAAGTACAACAAGGTTTTACCTTGATTGAGTTAATGATCGTTGTCGCGATCATTGGTATCTTGGCAGCGATTGCGTTGCCTGCTTACCAGGATTATGTTATTCGCTCACGTGTATCAGAAGGCTTGGCCTTAGCTTCTGAAGCCAAGGTTGTAGTGGCTGATAATGCCGCTAACTCAACACTTGCTGCTAACGGAGGATTGGGGTCCGGTTATAATAACGGTGCAGGTGTAAGTTGTACTGGTGCTGTTGCTACTTGTACCAACACAGTTGGCTCTCCGAATGTTGCGACTGTGGCCATTGATACTGCAACAGGAGAAATTGGTATTTCTTATGGCGTTGCAGTTGACCCGACCGCTGCGGCTAACCTGTTGGCACTTGTTCCTACTGCAAACGGTGCTGCATTGGCAGTTGGAGTGCCTCCTGTCGGTGCGCTTGTGTGGACTTGCTATGCCGTAGGTAAAGTTGGGGTGGCGCCGTCACTAGCTGCACCAGCAATTTATGCTCCTACTCTTCCTGCTAGGTTTGCTCCAGCTGCATGCAGATAAAATCAATGGTGTCAGACACCACTGATTTGACCTGATTCTCAAAAACCGCCCTCGGGAAAACCTGAGAGCGGTTTTTTTGTGCCTGTGTTAAACTGCCAGCCATAGTGAATTTGACGGAGTGCATGATGGCGACAATTACCTTTGATACCTTAAAATTTGCCAATAAATTAAAATCTGCCGGGGTGCTTCCTGAACATGCGGAAGCGGAGGCCGAAGCATTAGCTGAACTATTTGAGATCAATCTTAAGGAAGTTGCAACCAAAGAAGATATTAAATATCTTGAAGAGCGGCTCTGCGAGCGATTCGACGGTAAATTTATTCAACTTGAACAGGGCATGACCATTAAATTAGGCACATTAATGGTAATTGCTGTTAGTGCTGTCGCAGCTTTGGTTAAATTATTGTAGTTTCGTAGCGTAACCTCCAAAGCGAGACGAGATAACATATCCCATCCGGGTTAGGTGAGCTTATCGGGCGGGCAGTTTGTTAAAATCGTTGAAGGATAAGAACCCAGAATACATGATTAAAAGGATCACCTCCCTTTATTTTTATCATGTTATACTCGTTCACGTTGGTAAATGGAGGGAATAGATGAGTACCGTGACATTTGATACATTAAAGTTTGTTGAACGGCTAGAAAAAGCGGGGGTACCGCGTGAGCAGGCTTCTGCAATGGCAGAAGCCTTTAAGGACGCGAGTGGTGAAGCGGAGTTAGTGACTAAAAATGATCTGGACAGGCTTGAAATCCGTTTAATGGGTGAACTGAATCTAGTAAGGTGGATGCTGGGTGCAGTGCTTGCTTTAGCCATTGCCAATTTTGCAAAACAGTTTCTTTGAGTCTGAATCAAGTAATACCCCTCACGCTGGGCGGTGTAACCAAGCGAGAGGGGAGTTAAGACCCAATAATCTGGCCTGATTCTTAAAACCGCCCTCGGGAAAACCTGAGGGTGGTTTTTTTGTGCCTGTGTTAAACTGCCAGCCATAGTGAATTTGATGGAGTGTGTAATGGCAACGGTTACCTTTGATACGCATCGGTTTGTCCGTAAACTGAAAGACGCGGGCTTTGAAGAAAAACAGGCTGAAGCCGTTGCTGATGCCTTTCGCGATGCCCAGGCAGAAGCTGAAAGCGCAAACCGGCACGACCTGAAAGAATTGGAACTTTCGTTGAAGGCAGAAATGCAAATGCTGCGCGGCGATATGCAGGCGATGGAGTACCGTATGACCATCAAGCTGGGCGGCATGATGGCCGCATCCGTGGCTATAGTCGCCGCGCTGGTCAGGCTGTTGTAACGCAACACAATGAAACAATATTAAATAAGCCGCCTCGGGAAACCCAAGGGCGGTTTTTTGCGCCTGTGTTAAACTGCCAGCCATAGTGAATTTGATGGAGTGTGTAATGGCTACGATTACTTTTGATACTTTGAAGTTTGTTGAACGACTCAAGGCCGGCGGAGTCCCTGAAGCACAGGCCAAGGCTGAAGCAGAAGCATTGGTAACCGCTTTTTCTGAAGCAATGGATTCACAATTGGCGACAAAATCAGACATTAATCGCCTGGAGCGGGAATTGCTGGTTATTAAATGGATGGTAGGTTTGGTGATTGGCGGCATCTTGACATTAATTCTCTAGGCGTTTTTTCCGGTTTAACTCATCTGGGAGTAGAAAATCAATGTGAGCACAATTGACCTGATTCTCAAAAACCGCCCTCGGGAAAACCTGAGGGCGGTTTTTTTGTGCCTGTGTTAAACTGCCAGCCATAGTGAATTTGATGGAGTGTATGATGGCAACAATTACCTTTGATACGCATCGGTTTGTCCGTAAACTGAAAGACGCGGGCTTTGAAGAAAAACAGGCTGAAGCCGTTGCTGATGCCTTTCGCGATGCCCAGGCAGAAGCTGAAAGCGCAACCCGGCACGACCTGAAAGAATTGGAACTTTCGTTGAAGGCAGAAATGCAGGCAATGGAGTACCGCATGACCATCAAGCTGGGTGGCATGATGGCCGCATCCGTGGCTATAGTCGCCGCTCTGGTCAGGCTGTTGTAATGCAACACAATAAAACAACGATTCAATAAACCGCCTTAGCGAAAACCCGGGAACGTTTTTTTGTGCCTGTGTTAAACTGCCAGCCATAGTGGATTTGATGGAGTGTGTAATGGCAACGATTACCTTATCTGAAGCTATGCAGGCGGTTATTTATGAATCGGAACTTGTTACCAGACAAGACTTGCAGATTGAACTGGCACCTATCAAAGCGGATATTAATTTGATGAAATGGATGCTGGGGGCGATTCTGGGCTTGGCCTTAGCGAATTTTGCCAAGCAGTTTTTCTGATCTCCGCTGTGTTCTTCTCCTAAAAACCGCCCTCGGGAAAACCTGAAGAGGGTTTTTTGCGCCTGTGTTAAACTGCCAACCATAGTGAATTTAACGGAGTGTGTGATGGCAACGGTTACCTTTGACACCTTGAAATTTGCCAACCGCCTTAAAGCCGCCGGTGCTGAATCCAGGCTGACAGAGGTGAAAGCTGAAGCGATTGCTGAAGCATTCGCCGAGCAGCAAACACAAATTGAAAAGCATTGGACAGAAAAACAAACCGCCACGAAAACCGATGTTGCCGAGATTCGTCTTGAAATTGAACGTTTACGCGCAGAAACCCACCGAGCCATTGCTGAAGCTAAAAACGACATGCTCAAATGGGGGGCGGGCATGTTACTTGCCCAAGCAGGACTGATTGCCGCGTTGGTCAAGTTGCTATAAGCAATATCAATGAGGTCGAACACGAAGCGCGACGGGGTTTGCACTCATAAGCGCCAACTGAACCGAACTAAGAGCCCTTATACAGCATCCCGATTTCAACATGCCTCCATCTATGCAGTTGCTAAATTGCCGTTTATTCGGCTTTAGTAAAAAGCTGCTTTAAAGACAATCAACTAGACTGTATTGACACAATCCGATTACAGTTTCAGATTGAATATATCAATAAATCTCAAAAAAACAGCAATCACCTGCTTTCCAGACAACTCGACAAAGCAAACCTTAACATCAACAAGGTCATCATGACTGGATAAAGCAGATAATGCTGCAACAACTCGAGACTCACCAAAACCCCAAGCATTATCGCCCAAGGTTGAGCTATATTGCTCTTGGCAATAAGCTGCATCTGGCGAAAAGACTCATCATCAAGCTTATGCTGTCGACCGACAAAAAATAATGCAACAAAAGCTGACATAAAAACAAAATACAGCAAAAAAATGAAAAACAGCGGTGAGTCATCGTTAAATAAAGGCTTCCAATAGGCAAACCACACCAGTAACGTGGCACTGGCAAACAGATCACACCAAATTTTCTCTGATGTTTTTTTGAAAAAAGCTCCTAATATGCTGATAACAGCAAAACCCAAGCCTATATAAATAAACAACGGTGCGACCAACAGATCCGGCAGCGAACTGGCGGTTTCTATCAAAAAACAAAGCGTCAGGCTAAAGGCGATAAAAACTGGCATGGCGATATATGTAAAGGTATTAATGCAGTGAATTAAAACACCGTTAACAATTATAGTGCCAAATAGTTATACCTGCGTATTACCTATTTGCCTATACACAGATTAATTTTTTTCTGAAACGCATTATTTTATTTGTAACTAACGCAATACGATTGACATTAAATAAAATAACTTATTGATTATTAAAGTTAATATTAATTGACTAAAAACACTACAACTTAACTATGAAGCAGTAATTATAAAGCCTTAAGCTCGCTATCCAGACCTTATACACAGAGTTATCCACAAAAATTGTGGATAACCAGCATTCTATTGATTATCAACTTAATATCTGATGCCAAACGAATGATAGCGATCAAAATCAAGTTGCTGTTGAGTAAACTGTAACAATAAACCGGAGTTGCACTTTACAGTGCTACTATATCAATCGTACAGAGCGGGCAACTCGCTTATAATAGCTATACTGAAGTTAGTTAAACTGTTAAAACTAAAAAACATGAGGAGGATCAAATCATGAACACCCCAATAATCTTCAATAGACATCTGTTATTGAGTTGTCTGGTTATCGCCACTGCGCTGGAAGGATGTGCAAAAACTACCAGATACTATCCAAACGACCCGTGGCAATCAATGAATCGTAGCACCCAATCTTTTAATGATAATGTTGATAAGGTTGTTTTAAAACCGGTCGCAAAAGCTTATGAATGGGCTGTTCCTGATGTTGTTGATAAAGGCGTGTCTAACTTCTTCAGCAATATTAATGATATTGGCGTAACCGTTAACGATTTGTTACAGTTTAAAATGAAGCAGGCAGGCATGGATGGCAGTCGGTTTCTTATTAATACAACTGCAGGCGGGGCGGGGTTTTTTGATGTAGCAAAGTTGGTTAATTTGCCAAAACATAATGAGGACTTTGGACAAACGCTCGGATATTGGGGGGTGCCATCAGGATCTTATTTGGTGTTGCCGTTCTTTGGACCCAGCTCACCCAGGGATACTGCGGGGCTTATAGGGGATGCGCTATTGAATCCACTGACTTATGTGTCAATATTTGGCGGCACCGCGGCCAGCGCGGCAACAGCCGGAGCCAAAGCTGTTGAGATTACCGATAACAGGGCCGATTTACTGTCAACCGAAAAAGTTATCGACGAAGCAACTGTAGACCGTTATGACTTCTTCAAAAACTCTTACCAACAACATCGCAAGTATCTAATTAATGACGGTAACTCTTCAAGTGATGATGACTTGCTGCTGGACGATGAAAGTAATTTAGAAGGCGCTGGCAACAACAATAAAGCCAGTACTTCCTCGACCAATAATGGAAGCGAAGGCGTGTCCGGCTCAGCTCCAGTAAATACTACCCACCACTTTCTGAATTTATCCACCCCGAAATAACAACTAAAGGATAGAAGCAGCTAAGGATCGAGCCTTAGCTGCAGTACGCATAATCTGTATACATGGTATCGTTACAACAAGCTAATAGTTTCGCTGAACAGAAAACTTCGCCAGTAACGTTAGCGCCCTTTTATGTTCGGAATCAGGCAACACATTTAGCGCATCAATCGCCTTTTGCGCCTCTTCTTCAGCGCGCTTTTCAGTATAGACAATCGCCTGAGTTCTTTGAACAACAGCATAGACGTCGTTGAAAGCGTCCCGATTGCCGTTTTTAATAGCCTCGATAATAATGTTAGCCTCGCTTTCCGTACCGTTCTGAATAGCATAAATCAAAGGCAATGTAGGCTTGCCTTCGGCCAGATCGTCACCAAGGTTTTTGCCCAGTTCCTCCTTGTTAGCCTTATAGTCCAAAGCATCATCTATTAATTGAAAAGCGATACCCAAATGCTGCCCATATCGTGCGAGGTTTTCTTCAATTTCCGTTGCCGCTCCTGCGACTACCGCTGCTAATCGGGTAGCGGCGCTGAACAATATTGCGGTTTTTCTGGCAATAACCTCCAGATACTTGGCCTCGCTAGTTTCAGGATTATTGCAGTTTAACAACTGGAGCACTTCGCCTTCAGCAATAGCGGTGGTGGTTTTTGACAGAATTTCCATCACCCGCATGTTACCTGTGCGTACCATCATTTCAAACGCGCTGGAATAGAGATAGTCGCCTACCAATACGCTGGCTGCATTACCCCAAACAGCATTTGCTGATTCCTTGCCGCGCCTGAGGTCTGACTCATCAACCACGTCATCGTGTAGCAGTGTGGCGGTATGAATAAACTCAATAACCGCTGCAAGTATCAGGTGGTTATCACTAACTCCACCTAAAGCTTTGGCAGCAAGCAATAGCAGCATAGGACGCAGCCTTTTACCACCATTGCCGACAATATAGTGCCCCATCTGGTTAATCAGGACCACATCAGAGCTTAACTCACTAATAATGAGTTGATCGACGGCTTTCGCTTCGGTTAGGGTTAAATCCTTAATTAAATCGAAATCAATCGATATTGGTTGATTGCCTGAAGATTGTGAGTGCGATGCCATTATTAGCGCTATATGTATAAAGTTTTATTTATTTTTCATAGTCATATCTATGAAAAGCGGTTATTGTCCTATTATAACCCAATAGAAAAGTAACCGCCCAATTGAATAAACTTAATTGGCATTGATAGTTCTTTTGTTACCTATCGCTTTATCGATTGCGCAGCAGGCCAAATTTATAGTTGACTCCAGCACTTTTTAAAAATACAATTGCGTGTTCACTTTATAACAGATTTATGCTTGACGGAGCTTGCACAAATGTATGCGGTAATTCAAACAGGTGGTAAACAGTACCGCGTAGAAGAAGGTACTTACTTAAAAATAGAGAAACTGGAGCTGGGTACAGGCGACAGTATTGAATTTGATAAAGTTCTGCTTATTCAAAGCGGCGATGACGTTAAAGTCGGCTTGCCCTTCATTGAAGGCGGTAAGGTTACAGCGACTGTACTGTCTCAAGGCAGACACAAGAAAATCAAAATCATTAAATTCAGAAGACGCAAGCACCACATGAAACAAATGGGGCATCGTCAATACTATACAGAAGTCCAGATTACTGGCATTTCTGCTTAATATCAGGAGATTTAAAGATGGCTCACAAGAAAGCGGGTGGTAGTACGCGTAACGGACGCGACTCTAATGCAAAAAGATTAGGCGTCAAACGTTTCGGCGGAGAACTTGTTACAGCGGGCAATATCATTGTTCGCCAACGCGGCACACACTTTCACGCAGGTGACAATGTTGGTTGCGGAAAAGATCATACCTTGTTTGCAACAGCTGATGGTCGAGTGGTTTTTCAGGTTAAAGGTCCTAAAAGCCGTAAATTTATCAGTATTGTTGCTGCTTAAAACTCGAACTGCTGTATTCAGCAGTTCGAGTTGATTGAAAGTTGTTTTTTGAAAAAGCTCCGCTGTTTTACATGGCGGGGCTTTTTTTGTTTTTATTGCTTGGATTTGTGTGTGGTAGCGTGTGATTTATGAAATTTGTTGATGAAGCGGAAGTTCGCGTAGAAGCAGGTGATGGCGGCAATGGTGCCATTGGTTTCCGACGCGAAAAATATATTCCGATGGGCGGACCCGACGGCGGCGACGGCGGCGATGGCGGCAGCGTCTACCTGATTGCAGTGGAAAACATCAATACTCTGGTTGATTTTCGTTATCATGCCGTACACAGAGCCGAGCGTGGGCAGAACGGCATGGGGCGCAACTGTACGGGCAGAAAAGGCGAAGACTGCTATGTATCCGTGCCATTGGGAACAAAAGTATCCGATGCCGACACCGATGAAGTCATAGGGGATCTGACCAAACTGGGCCAAACCCTCCTGGTCGCCCAAGGCGGATTTCATGGTTTGGGTAATACCCGGTTCAAAAGCAGTATTAACCGAGCGCCGCAAAAAGCCAGCAAAGGCACGGAAGGCGAACATCGCATCCTGAAACTGGAGCTGACCTTGATTGCTGACATTGGTCTGCTCGGAATGCCCAATGCCGGAAAATCCAGCCTGATACGCTCAGTTTCTTCAGCAACACCTAAGGTTGCCGATTATCCCTTTACCACCTTGCATCCCAATTTAGGCGTAGTCAGGATTGACGACTTGCGCAGCTTTGTCATTGCCGATATTCCCGGTGTTATCGAAGGTGCGGCTGACGGGGCGGGACTAGGTCTACAGTTTCTTAAACATTTGTCACGCACCAGTTTGTTGCTACATTTAATTGATGTCGCTCCCTACGAAAGCATGGATACCCCCGTACAAGCCGCTAAAAAAATCATCCATGAAGTGGAAAAATGGAGCGATGACCTGGCCCATAAGCCGCGTTGGCTGGTGTTGAACAAAATCGACCGCTTACCTGAAGATGAAGTTGATAGTTGCTGCCAGGCCATTATTGACGAACTGAGCTGGACCGCCCCGGTATTTAAAATCGCTGCAATTAATGGCGATGGCACAAAAGAACTCATGTTTGCCATCATGAATTTCCTGGAACAACAACGGCGGATACAAAGTGGGCAGGAGTAAATTTACCAATGTTAAACGGGTTGTTGTAAAGATAGGCAGCTCGTTACTCACCAAAGGCGGGCAAGGCCTTGACAAAACAGCTATCACAGCCTGGGTAAGGCAGATGGCTGGTTTAAGGCAGCAGTCCATTGATGTGATACTGGTGTCCTCCGGCTCGGTAGCGGAAGGCATGTGCCGTTTAGGCCTGAAAGCACGGCCCAAAACCCTGCATGAATTACAGGCCGCAGCTGCTGTCGGTCAAATGGGTCTGGTGCGGGTTTTTGATGACGGTTTTCAGCAGCATGGCTTACATGCAGCACAAGTATTGCTCACTCATGATGATTTGTCGGACCGGCAGCGTTACCTAAACGCCCGAAGCACATTATTGACCTTGCTTAAATTCGGCATCGTACCGGTCATAAACGAAAATGATACTGTCGCCACTGAGGAAATCCGCTTTGGTGATAACGATACCCTGGCTGCTCTGGTTGCCAATCTGGTCGAAGCGGAATTACTGATTATCCTGACCGACCAGAAAGGCTTGTTTACCGGCGATCCCGGTTTATATCCCGACGCGACCTTGATTTCTGCAATCAGTGTCAATGATGAGCGTCTGGAGACTATGGCTGGAGACAGTCGTAGCGGTCTGGGACGAGGCGGTATGTCCACTAAAGTGCGGGCAGCACGGCTGGCATCAAGATCCGGGGCTGCAACAGTGGTGGCTCCTGGTGCGGCAACAGATGTGATTACCTCGGTGCTTGCCGGTACTGATCTTGGTACGCACTTCTTGCCTGACATAGAACCTTTGGTCGCCAGAAAACGCTGGCTCGCCGGACAATTGCAGGTAAAAGGGCAATTGGTTCTTGATGCCGGAGCGGTCAAGGTCTTAAAAAGTGACGGCAAGAGCCTATTGGCAGTAGGCGTCAAATCGGTATCAGGCCTGTTTGACCGCGGCGAGTTGGTCTCCTGCTTGAATGAAAGCGGTCTGGAAGTTGCCCGTGGGTTGATTAATTACGGCAGCACCGATGCACAATTAATCGCAGGTAAAAGCAGCTCTGAATTTGAAAAAATCCTTGGCTATGCAGACGACTCGGAATTGATACACAGGGATAATATGGTGTTGATTTAGAATCATTGCAGACTAATTCCGTTTCTATTAACAAACATTAGCTAAACCCGTAACGTGTTTTATCATAACCAGAACTAAGGCAGATTCACCGCAGCCCGTCTAATTAGCGCGGGCTAATATTCCGAATTTCGACACATGAGTGAACTGGAAAACTTCAAGCTTTTGGGTATTGCCTTGGCGATAGGTTTGCTAATCGGCCTGGAGCGCGGCTGGCGAACCCGTAACCTGGATGAAGGCATGCGCGTTGCGGGACTACGCACCTACGGCATGATTAGCTTGCTGGGCGGCTTGTCGGGTATATTGGCCAAGGAAGCTGAGCCTTTTTTGCTGGGATTTATTTTTCTGGGCCTGACAGCAGTCTTGTTGCTTGCTTACAGCAAAAGCCTGAATAAATTTGAAGACTACAGTATCACCAGCACGATTGCTGCGCTTATCAGCTTTACCTTGGGCGCATTAACCGTTTTCGAACACATCACGCTTGCGTCAGCAAGTGCGGTAGTCATTACCGCACTGCTGGGCTTTAAACCCTTGCTCCATAGCTGGATGAAAAAACTGGAACAGTACGAACTGGAAGCAACCTTGAAATTGTTGCTGATTTCGGTTGTTATGCTCCCGATACTTCCCGATCAGGGCTATGGACCCTGGACTGCCTTTAACCCTTATCATATCTGGTGGATGGTAGTACTGATTGCCGCTATTTCCTATCTTGGTTACTTTGCCATGAAAATAGTCGGTAACCAGCGTGGGCCGGTTTTGGCAGGCGCATTAGGCGGGCTGGTCTCCTCGACCGTCGTTACCGTTAATCTGTCAAGATTATCAAAGCAATATTCAAACATGGAAAACATCCTCGCAGCAGGCATTCTAACCGCTTGCGCCACCATGTTTGCACGTACCCTGCTGTTAACGTTTGTTATCAACACCGGATTGTTCCGAACATTACTCCCTGCCCTGCTGGTAATGACCTTTTTTACTTACTTTGCTGCTTTTCTGTTATGGCAAAACTCACGAGAGCTTCGAACCATTGATGAAATAAAACTGGAAAATCCTTTCCAATTAGGAATGGCGCTAAAGTTCGGCACATTTTTAGTTGTCATCATGTTATTGTCCAAATTGCTGACAATTTATTTCGGTAACATGGGTACTTACTTTCTGGCAGCAACTTCCGGCCTGGCGGATGTTGACCCCATTATTCTTTCCATGTCACAAATGAGTAAGGAGGGATTGGAAGCCGGTGTTGCCGCCAAGGCAATCCTTATTGCGGTATCAGTAAATTCGGGAGTCAAAAGCTTTTTTTCATGGCTTATCGGCGGTCGTGCCTTGGCGCTCAGGGTTTCCGGCACCTTGTGCGGAGCTGTTGCTGCCGGCCTATCGATTGCATAAAAGCCGCGTTTACTGTATCGAACCCCGATGTTTATCTTTTTTCATCCGGTTCTTCACCTATTTCCCAGTCTTCAGTTGAAACCTCGATAATCTTGCCATCGGCAGCATTCACCTCAACTTTGGTTTCTACGCCTTTAGCGCTGACAATATCAATTTCATAACTGGCGTCACCGTTGCTTTCAATTTCGTACTCGACTTCCTGGACAGTTCCGGGATAGACCTTCAAGGCAATAGCAATAGCTTCTTTTTCCGGTACTTTCAGGTGCTTCTTGAAAAGCTCGCTTTCCGCATTAGTTACTTCGCTTTCGGTTTCGGTAATCGCGCCACTGACGGCATCACACATGAACTCCCATTCCGTGCCTTGGGCATCCCTGACTTCAAACTCATAAAAGGGCTTGCCCGACACGTTCAGTTTTTCCAGCTTAACCAGCGTTGCCGGTTTTTGTTTCTGGATAGCAGCAATACATGTGTCTATCGACTGCCCGGCTGCAAATACCGAAGCCGACGCAGCGGCGATACCCAGCCCCAACAATAAATTAAAACAGTTTGTTTTCATAACAGACTCCGGAAATTAAGAATGATCGAACCCTAAAGGGTAGAATAACCGGAATTAGTTTGGTAGCCAACAGAAAACACAGGGAATATTCCCGCCAAAACAAGAATCCGTTTATTGCCTTACATCCCCTTCCCCGCTTAATTCCGTACTACCGGGATTTTCATAATGACTAAACACCGTTGCGCCAATCGCCAATAAGCTCAGTTGCCACAAATAGGTATCGACATAGGCTGCGGATACCGCAATCAAGCCCAGGAACACGCCGACAAAACTGAAGCGCCAGCCGGTTTTCAGGCCATCGGTATAAGTACTGACCGCCAGTATCAGCAGGACTAAAAGCCCGGCTTCCTCACGGTACAAGCGCCCGGAATTAAAGTAGGCATAAATCACCAAAACGCCAAATAAGCCGCCAAGCCAATGTAACAGGCGGCTGTTAATGATGCTTTTATTGCGCGGCTGTTGTAAATAGTCCGGCGCAACCGATGCAAAAGCCAGTATAAACAACATGATCAGCCAGAAAAAATGACTGGTTTTAGGATAGTAATTGGTAATAACAGCGCCGATTAGCGACAACAGTAGCAGCGCAATAAAAACGGCATGGGGGGTCAGAAGCTTGGTTTTATTCATGATTATCCTCAAGTATGTGATTGCCGAAGCCGCGATAACTGTTGCAGGAAAGCCTTGCAAAATTTCAGACTTGTCGGCCAATAGACCAGACATAACATCAATAGGGCGAATAACGCCGGTTGGCTGCGTACGTCGATATCAACCATTTTCGTTATTGCGAGTTTCGGGTTTTGCAAAGCCTGGTTTAACTGGTCAAGATCGCTGAGCCGTGCATAGTCCAGGCCCGATTCAGCCGCCAGCTTTTGTAAATAAGTTTCCTGCAAGGCGCTTAAATGCTCGCTGCCTGCGATATTGGCGCTGCCAAACGGCGCATTACGGGCGTTGTAACCTTCTATTTGCGACGGGTCCAGATTGGATTCACCGAATGAAGAACGGTGCGGCACATCATCCGCCGTATAAAAACCGGCTGGTTCACCTTGGCTGTCGAATTTAGGGATAGGCACGGCCGCCAAGCCGCCGACGCCGATAACGATGCCTTTCACCTTGCCTTTTACCGCTGAAAAATCGCTTTGATAGCGAGGGTTAACAGGCGGAGCTTCTTGTCCGTCGGTCATAAAAATGACCGAACTGCCGCTGTCCTTTAACATCTCCAAAGTACTCAACAAGCCTTTGCCGATATTGCTGTCCGCCGCCCAGGCCATACGCCAGTCGATTTTACTAAGGGCGGTATCGATTTCGGTATAGGACGAACAGACCTCCAGCGGCTCGAATAACAATGTCGAGCGCCGCTCGGTAAATAAACCCAGCCCGACTTTGGACTGGCAAGGCAGTTTAACCAGCAATTCGCGCAGGGTTTGTTTGACAAACTGCAAGCGGCTGACCGTCTGGCTGTCCTGCTGATAATCGGCAGCGTTCATGCTGCGGGTAATATCGACGATAAAGGTCAGGTTATAGACCGGGCTTTTTTGCGGTTCAACAGGACGCAGGAACAATAGCAGCATGGCAACCAAAGCCAGCAGCAAACAGCCGGTACGATAATCCTTGAAAACAGTGTTCACAGTTAAGGCAATCCCCGTGGAAATCCGGGCACGGTCGTCCACAATTGCGATTTCTGGTTGACCGGACTGTCGTCATCCTGCGAGTTAATCCTGTCCATTTCCGGCAGCAAGCGCATGGCGACTTCGAGATTGTATTTGGCATCCCAGTTGCTGCTGTCCAAAGCCAGCGACTGCCGGTAAGCCTGTTTCGCCAGCCCGGCCAGCGGCAGGGCTTCATTGACGTTCATGGCTTCCGCGTGCTGCACGGCCTGTTCCAGATACAGGTTGCCGAGGTTATAGCGGATTTTTGCCTGCTGCGCGTTGTCGCCCTGATCCATAATCAGGCCAAGCGTTGACAAAGCCTCATCGTAGCGGTGTTTCTGCTTGAGATAAAACGCCCGCGCCAGCCGCAATTCGGTATTGCCGCTGATCACTTTATTGATAGCGACATCCTTGCCTGACACCAGTTGCTGTATCAGACTATTGTCGGCGTCGATGCGGTATAACTCGGCGGCGCTGTAAAAAACGACGGCTAAACTGGCCGCCAATGCTGTCCACAAGCCGATGTGGGTCAATTGTCTTATCATAGCCTTACCTCACAGAATTTAACCGCCAGCAGGATCAGCAACAATGCGCTTGCCAGACCATAGCACTCGCCGGTCAGATCCCGTTTGGGCAGGCGTTCAAGATAATGCAGCGGTAAATTTTCCAGCCGGTTAATATCGGCAATTGCCTGTTTCAAGGCATCCGGGCTTTCCGCCTGATAAGCCTGGTAAGGAATACCCAGACTGGAAAAAAATTTATGCAGATACAATTCCGGCATGGCCTGGGCATTATCATCGCGCGGATCGTCGGGCTGGTCGTAAATGCCCGGACTATTGGCGGTACGCAGGAAAATCCAGTACAGCCCTATCTGTTGTTGCTTAAACCATTCCCGCAGTTTTTGTTCGCTGTCAGGATCAATCGCCGCTGCGCCATCGGAAACCAGCAAGACAACGCGCGAACCGGTTACGGATTGTTGCTGAAAAAACGATAAGGCCATGCCCAGCCCTTTGCTGACATGGGTATAAGCCAGCGCCGGCGTCGCCGTGGCCGCAATTGCTGCTTGCACGGCCTGTTTGTTTTCGGTCAGCGGCATCACAAACAGCGGCGCTGTGCTGTATTCAGCAATGCCGATCAAGTCGCTTTGGCGCTGCTTGACAAAATCGGTTAAAAGCCGTCTTGCCGCTGAAGCCTTGGATTCTTCACCGCCATTCGGCGCACGTCCGGCAAAGCTGTTGTCCATGCTGTTGCTGCGATCCAGCAATAAAACGATATGAGCACCGTGGCCGATACGCTCAATACTGTGTTCAGTGCGGTGCAAACCGGCCATGCCCAGCACCAGTGCGGCAATCGCCGACATGGCAAGCAGGCGCAATCCCCATGACAGCGAGGTTGATACCGGGTCAGCCGGCAACAAAATCAGATAGGCGTTCGGACTTGAGCGCATGCCGCTGTTGAACAACGGCAATAGCATCAGCAAAAGCCCCGTCAACAGCCACGGCGTATCGACCGCCAGATTCATTGGCTGCCCCGTTCGATTTTCCGGCATTGCACACACAAGGCGGTGATTTTCTGGAAATCTTCAGCCGTCGCCTTGCCGCTACCAAAGAAGTAACGGTTGGAAACGGCAAAAAACCATTGCAGTTGCGTATTAAGCGGCTGATACGCCGGATGCTGCTGATAAAAAAGCTTTAATTGTGCTGCAAACAAGGGCTTTTGATTTAGCTGGTTCAATGCCTGATGGACTATCGTCAAAGCCTGTTCCAAATCTTTATCGGACAAACGCGATAGTTTTCCCAACGCTTTTTTGAAAAAGGTACGACGCGCCAACTGCGGAAAATAGCCGTAGAGAAAGCCCAGGTAAGCGGCGATTAACAGGGCAACACTTAAACCAGAAATTAGACCCAGCTTGGCTGCGTTATTGTCGAGCAAGCGCGGCGGATGGTCAGGGCGCATATATTCACCCTGCTCATCCTTGCGTACCGAAAGTTCACGAAGCGGCGACACGGTAAACGACCAGGCCGGAACCGCCTGGCTAAAAGTGTTTGCCCCTTGGCTGAGCTGCAAATTAAAACCCGGCAGGGTTAATAATTTGACTTCCAGCGGTGCGTAAAAAACCTGGTAAAGCAAATCGATCTGATAACGTTGCCCGCTCTGCGTAACCTGCACTGCGTTTAAATTCAGCCAGCGGTTAATCCGGCCTTTGGCAGGCAAGCTGCCGGGTTGCAAAGCAATGCCGGGGCGGGTTTCAACAATAATCCGCTGCGGTATTTCATCGCCGATCACATAACCGAACGGGCGCGGCGTTTCTACTTTAAAGTAACTGACCGGGTCGTTGCTTGAACCCGAACAACCGAGTAATAACAACGTCAAGGCGAGTAAAAGTCTCATGCGACCCTCTGCTGCAAATGACGGTTGATAACAGGAATGTCGCAGCTTTCGATAAACACCGGTTCGCTGCCGAATGCTCTGAACACCTGTTTTAATTTCTTTTGCCGCTGCCCGTAAGCAGCAATGATTTTTTGCCGCAAGGCGGGACGCAGCAAAACCGTGCGGCGGCGACCATTTTCGATGTCCTGAAAAGCCATGATGCCCCATTCAGGCAAACGGGTATATTCACCGGCATCCCACAATACCAGCGGAATAACATCATGGCCTTGCAGGGAGCCAAGCAGTTCGCGCAACGCTTTAATCGGAAAATGTGCATCCGTCAGCAGAAAAACCAGGGATTTGCCGGACGGCAAATAAGCAGCGGCGGTCAACAGGCCAAGCGCCGAATCGGTCAATTCGGCGTTAGCGAGTTGCTCCGCAAGTGCGGTCACCGGGCCGATATGATGGCTGACCGGCAACAACCAGCGTTGTTCAATACACGCACCGCCGCCGATAAAGCCAAACCGGTCGCCGTAACCGAAGGCTGATCGGGCAAGTGCTTGCAAGAACTGCACGATAGCTTGCCGCTTACCGGCATAGCCCATCGAAGCCGACAAATCGGCAAGCAGGTAAACATCAACACGGCTTTGCTGCTGATAAACGCGCACCCGATAATTATCAAAAGGATCGAGCACGCTGGCGCGCAAGTCGATACGCCTCGGATCGGGACTGGCGACCAGCGGCTCATGGCGTTTGAACAATTGTCCGGCACCGAGCATTTGCCCGGAATGGGCACCCGGATAAACGCGGGTCGACTGCCAGGGCAGTCGGTAAAAAAGTGTTTCGGTCATGCTGCTTTTCTTTACCCTCATTGTGCGAGTGCTTGAGGTTGTTGCTTGTGCTTAAGCTTTTTCATATTGTCTATTGTTGCGGAGTGGTCGAGCTTGCTTTGGCGCTGGTTAAGATACCACTGGCAGTATGCGCCATAGTTTCCAACCACACCTGCGTGTGCAACTTCAACCATCCCGTCCAGCAAGGTCAATAGCGACTCATGGATATCTTGCCCGGCCAAAAGATCGCGGGTCTGCACAGTTCGATTGGCAACCATGCGTTTGTCTTCCTGGAGGTAATCCGCAAGAAAACGAATGCGGTGTTCATATTTTGCGATTTCCTCGCTCTGTGGCCGGTAAGTCGAATCATCGCTATTGTCCTTGAGCGCCATCCATAGCGCGGCAATATCCCCATCAGTCAAGTTGAGAAAGGTTATTTTTTTAACGTCATCAGTAGGGTTGGCCTTTATTTCTGAAACGGTATTATTTGCTTGTGGCTCGGGTGCAGAATGATTACAAGCCGCCAGGTTTACAAATAGTGCGATCAAGATCATGGCCCAGCAGTTTGCCCGATTCAGGTCTTGATGCCTGAATCCAATCAAGGTGGCGACTCGGTATCTCATTGGTTTTTTATTTTTTCTTCGTCAACTCAACGCAGCCGACTGTGGCTTCCTCGCCAGACTCGACATAGCAAGAGCTGATGCGGTCAGCGCCGTGAATGCGCCCATGATTGTAGCCCTTGCTATCGACGCCAACCCAGGTAAACGAAGTATTATCGGGATAGATGACACCTGAGAAATTTTTAATACCCGTCGAAAAGGCGAAATTTCCCTTAAACAAGCGCCCTTTCTGCTCTGTGATCTCGACCGTCTTGATCCAGGTCCGGTAACCTTTCTTGTCGGAATAAGTATTGTTTTCACCCGTCCAGATGCCGATCAGATTGGGTGTATTACCATCGGTCTGGGCGGGGGAGGAGCAGGCAACGGTGCATGTTAAGATGAGCGCCGCTAGCACGAAATTTTGATTTGAGTTATCCATTGACAATCTCCTATGTGGTTTTTCCCTAGGTTTAAGGCGCAGCCACCTGATTTAAAATGCCCTTGATCAATTCGGGTAACAATTGCTCTTTTCTATAAGCGTACATTGGATTGACGAACAGCCGATGCGTCATGCACACCGCAAAAACCGCCTGGCAGTCTTCCGGCAAGACATGCCCGCGACCTTCCAGCCAGGCGCGGGTTTTGGCGGCGCGCAGCAAGTAGCTCATGCCGCGCGGGCTGGCACCGGCCACCAGCAATTGCGCCATATCGACATCAGGTAAGCGGATGCCGTAGCGTTGCGGGTCTTGCGTGGCTTTCCACAAATCCAGCGCATAACGGTGTAGTTTGGGACTGGTTTGTATCGTTTGCTGTAGCGTTTGGGCAAATTCGTTGAGCTGGTAATAAGCAATTTGACTATCGCCCATAGCGGCTATCAAGCGGTCGGTGTCATGAAAACGCGGGTTAAAGATCAGCTCATTCAGGGAGGCGTCGTCATCAGGCCGGTCTATATGGATTTCCATCATAAAACGATCTTTTGCGGCAGCAGGCAACTCAAAGGTTTCCTCCCGTTCGACGCGGTTACGGTCGGCAAACACCTGGATATGCGGAAACTGGTAGTCCTGGTTAAACGCATTGACACTACGTTCCGCCATCGCCCTTAATAACAGGGAATGCACTTGCGGCCTGGCACGGTTGATTTCGTTAAAAAAGAAGGTGGCAAGACGTTCGCCGTGTTTCAGCAACGGCCCCGGGTCAACAGCGGGACGACCGTTTCTGTCCAGATAGGTGTAATAAATCAGGTCGGCAGGCATCAGGTCTATCGTGCCTTCAATACGCTGGTAATCGCCGCCGACGCCTTGCGCCACAGCCCGCAGCAATGTGGTTTTGCCTACCCCGACATTGCCTTCCAGCAAGACATGACCGCGTGCAAATACTGCGATAACAATATGCCGGACGGCAGCTTGCAGGCCTATTACGGTCTGGTTGATCTGGCTCTCGAACTGTAACGCGTGACCGCGCCAGTCAATAAGTTGTCTGTCTGTGCTCATTGTTCTTATAAAAAAGTCCCGATAGATAAACTTTACCGAGACTATGAGGATGGTTAGTCAAAAATCCATTATGTTAGAACCGGCATTGTATCGGCAGAAACCTAAGTACCTGGCAATACAATGACTAGCCACCGATTCGAGTGGGGGCGACATAAGTGCATACAGAGGGGGACGCATTTATGCCAAAAACCGCTAGTTAATTTTTACTTCCTGACTTTAATATTCACCAAGGGCTATTTGATTTCATCAACGTCATAAACAAACTTGCCGGTTTTAGCCAAATGTTCAGAACGTTTCTGATTACGCGCCTCCATTTCAACGATGGACTGGGCTTGTTTGTTCAATTCATTAACATCGTGTTTCGGGTCGTACTTGCTACCCGCCACTTTATCGGGATAGCCAGGCTTCGGTTCCCAGCACACGCCCGGTTCCTTACAGTTGGTACCATCGTAGGCGTGTGCAGAAAATGCCATTGCCGCCAGCAAGACAGTCGATTCAATTAAGAAAAATTTTTTCATGGTTTTCTCCTCGTTATTTTAACCACTTGGCTTTTTTCGGATCACCTTTATAGATGTCGCGTATCCAAGACATAATTAACAGCATTTCGTTTGTATCCAAATTGACATATTGCGGCCCCATCATGCCGTTAGCACCCCCGAACAATATTTCAAACAAACCTTTATCGGTTTCGTTGGCAGGGTAAGTCCAGTAATCATCTGCCAATCCAGGCCCGAGCTTGCCTTCGGCTTCATGACCATGACAGCCTGAACAGGCTGTCATAAACAGGTCATGGCCTTTTTTGACCGCTTCAGGGTCACCGTTATAAGGATTGCGACCGGTTTCCTTAAACTGCTTGAAAATTTCGGGATTGCCGCCTTTTTTGGCAAAACTAAAATCCAGGGGTTCTCCGGTAATGGCATTGCGGAAAGTGATTTCCGCCCATGCACCGACGCTTAACAAAGCGAGACTAAGCGCCGATGCGGTTAATAAAGGTGTTATTTTCATGGTTGTCCTGTTCGTTTATTGATTACTTGGCTGGTTCCGGTTCGTCCAGCAAAGGGATGCCTTCTTGTTCCAGCAATTCGGTAATTTCATCCTGCCGGTCTTCCAGCACTTTATTCAACTGCGCCTGCAAGGTCGGATCCAGTTTATGTACACCCAACGAAGTGCTGTAATGGTGTCCAACTTTCTGACCGTCGGCACGCACGTTGTTGTCAGGAATGACCGTCATCACCAACGGTGCTGACGCCGCCTTGACGTAACGCGCCGCCGCAGGCCCCCAAAGCACGGCAACATCGGCACTGCCTGAAGCCACCTCTGCAACCAGTTTTGAGTTTTCATACTTGACGTACTGGTTACGTTTTGACTTGAAACCGACCAGTTCCTGCGAATAATTGAACTGGTCGTTGTAACGGTTGATAGCCCGCAACATGATTTCCGCAGGCGTACCCGGCACAAAGGCAATACGCTTGGCTTTGTGCAAGGCTTCGCTATCCCAGTTTTTCAACTCCAGCCCATCTTTCTCACGCGAGATGAACACATAGCCTGAGCGATAATAGGGTTTGGTTGTCAATAACCTCGGATCGCCGTCATCAACACCGATAGCGACATCGCAAAGCCGCTTATCGAGAAAATCCCGGACGAAGTAGCGCGGATCAGTCCAGAAGACATACTCGATCTTCCTGCCCAGCCCTTTGCCGAGCAATTCCGCCAGCTTGTTTTCAAAACCTTCACCAGCTTTGTTGGAATAAGGCATTTCATCTTCCGCCGCGCAGACTTTCAGCGGCTTGTTGTCTTCAGCGGCAACCGGGAAAACGGCTAAACCAGCCGCCAACCCTAAAATTGCCACCAGATGCTTGTGTTTTTGCATGGTTGTTCTCATTTAGCTCTGCTCTTGCAAAGGCTTGGGCAAGAGTCGTCTCCCACCCAAGCCCAATCCCTTAATATCCCAATGCAAACACCATCACACCGCCGCCTTGCTGGGTGTAGTGCGCCAACTCTTTAAATGCGCCGACAGCACCCAGACCTGCGGTCGGGTCTTGCAAGTCAAACACCAGACCAACACCGGGCCAGCCGCCAACACCGTAGTAAATCGCCACATATTGTTTGCCGTTATGTCCGTAAGTAATCGGATGACCGATAACACCGGAAGGCAGTTTGAATTTCCACAGTTCTTTACCGTTGCGGGAATCCCGCGCCTTGATGTAACCATCCAGTGTGCCGTAGAACACCAGGTCGCCGGCTGTCGCGGTCGTACCGCCCCAAACAGCAAATTTTTCCTGAACTTCCCACGCAAATTGTCCAGTAACGGAATTCATCGCCTTAACCTGTCCTAACGTGCCTTTCGGTCCCGGATACATGTTCAAGGTCGCACCGACAAAGAACTGGCCTGCGCGGTAAGGCAGCATGAACGGTTCCCAATCCATACAGATATGGTTGGTACCCATGAAGAACAATTTTTGGTTAGGGTCGTAAGACTCGATGCCCTGGTTGTGGTAGCCCATCGCTGAAGGACAGATACCTTTGGCTTGATGATCCATGTGTGTCGAATATTCAGGATCGCGGATCGGTAAACCGGTTTTCAGGTCAACTTTTTTCACCCAGTTGACGGTATCGTCAATTTTGAACGCATTGACCAGATCACCGTTTTCACGGTTCAGGGTATAAACCAGGCCGTTACGGTCAGGATGTGTTAACAGCTTGGTCAACTTGCCGTCTACGACTTGCTCGGACAAGCCCATATAGTTAACGCCAGCATAGTCCCATTCGTCATGCGGGGTTTTTTGGTAGCCGAATTTGGCTTCGCCGGTGTTAATGTCACGACCCCAAATCGTCATCGTCCATTTGTTGTCGCCAGGGCGCATCGTTTCATTCCACGGTGCCGGGTTGCCTGATCCGTAATAGAGCATGTCGAGGTCAGGATCGAACGCGTACCAGCCCCAGTTGGTGCCGCCGCCGATTTTCCAGGCATCGCCTTCCCAGGTTTTTAACCCTAAGCCAAATTGACCGTAATGCGGATTGGCGCTGTTAAAATCCTTGGAAAGCTTGATGTCGGCATCAGGGCCGGTGGCATAAACCCGCCAGGCCTGCTTGCCGTCTTTTATGTTGTAAGCGGTTGCATAACCCCTGACACCCAACTCGGCACCAGAACTACCGACAATCACTTTATCTTTGGCAACAAACGGCGCAATGGTCAGCGTCGAACCCATCGCAATATCGGAGTTTTCCATTTTCCATAGCAACTCCCCGGTCTTGGCGTTCAGTGCGGTAATATGTCCATCCAGTTGGTTCTGAAAAATGATCGCAGGATGCTCACTGGTTTCAGGCGCATAAGCCAAGCCCCGGTTAACCACGTCGCAGCAAGCTACGGCCCGCGCAGCAGGATTCTGTTTGGGTTTGTATTGCCAGAGAATTTTGTCAGGGTTGTCCAGGTCAATCGCAAAAATATTATTCGGGAATGGCGTATGCACATACATAATGCCGTTTACAACCAGCGGCCCGCCTTCATGACCGTTTAAAACACCGGTAGAAAATGACCACACCGGTTTCAGGTGATGCACGTTGTGCGTGTTGATCTGGGTCATTTTGCTGAAGTGCGAAGCACTATAATCCTTGGTCTGCATAACCCAGTTGGTATCTTCCTTGGACAACCGCGCCAAGTCCTTATTGGCCTGTATCGGCATGGCAACCGTCAATAATGCACCGCCGCCGATAACTGAAGCGACAGCGGCACGGGTGAATTTGGAAATCCGCATAGTTTCCCCTCCCAGGGTTAATTTTTATACATTACAAAAAGCTTCGCCCGGACATGCCAACCAAGGTTAATTATGTATCCGGCTCTTGATCAAAACATCGCAATACCTGATCGTCAGGCCGGGCTAAGCAGGCGGTAAATGTTACTTGAGCCGTCTTGCCCAACGTTACGGAATAAACCTGTAAATAACCGGGAAAAATACTGAAAAACTGTTAAGAAAAATTCCTGAATGAGTTTTGCATCAGAAAACAGGAAAAGCTCCTAATTGGCTTATCCATGACAAACAGGCATGATGGTTTTATTTGTAACGAGGGAAGGCAGTGGCAGTTAAGATTAATGTTTTATTGGTAGATGATCATGCCGTGGTCCGTACCGGCTACAAAACCTACCTTTCCCTGTCGGACAAGATCGGACAGATATATGAAGCCGACCGCGGGGAAACAGCCTGCCAGCTTTATAACCAATACCAGCCGGATATTGTGGTGATGGATTTGTCGATGCCGGGTATTGGCGGTTTTGAAAGCATCAGACGGATGATACATCGCGATATGCACTGCAAAATCCTGGTATTCAGCATTCACAATGAACTGGTTTATGTAACCCGCGCGATTAAGGCCGGCGCTAAAGGCTATATCACCAAAAACAGCGCGCCTGAAACACTGATTGCTGCGGTATGTAAAATCGCCCAGGGTGGCACTTATGTCGATTCCGAACTGGCGCAACAACTTGCCGTATCCATGGCAACCGAACAGGATGAAGCGGAAAAGATCAAGCTGCTGTCGCCCAGGGAATTCGACGTATTCTGTTTACTGGCGAATGGTTACACAGCCCGGAAAGCAGCGGAAAAATTGTGCTTGAGCTATAAAACCGTTTGTAATCACGGCACCGCCATCAAGGAAAAAATAGGCGCGAAAACCCTGGCGGAATTGACTTTGTTGGCGAGCCGACAAGGTCTTATAGACGTGCATGAGTAGGAGCGGGGCACGCCCGCGACATGATTACCATAATATCGCTGGTTCGTACCCATCGTTCGCGGGCATGGCCCGCTCCTACAATAATGGGATTAAAAAATAATCTTTACTTTTCCAGCTTTTGCTTTAACCCGGCCAAACCGTTCTTGAAAAATTCATTAACGGCTTTAACTGCCGCCGCATCACTCAGATTTTCAGGCGGGGTATTGCCGGTATCGCCACGGTAAAACCGGCTTTTTAAGGTAACAACAGTATTTTCAGCATCTTCCCCTGCCTTCACCTGGATTTCGACGGAATAGGAACTGGTTGGGAATGCCTGCACGTTTTCAGTCTTCAAGCGATAACTGTATTCATGATCCTTGTCGCTGTAGTAATCCAGTTCTTCCACCAATTGACCGTCGTTTTGCAGGGTAAGCGTCCGGGTCCCGCCAGACTCATGCCTGCCGTCGCCGGTGCTGGCTTTAACATCGGGATGCCAATTTGCAATACCGTCAAATTGTTTGACAGCATCCCAGACCTTGTCAACGGAAGCATGGATGGCAATGCTTTCCTTGGCTTTCTGCGGCGTCGGCCCATGCGCTAAAGCAGCATAAGAAAAAAGAAAAAAACTGCATAAAATTAACTGTAAAGACTTCATGATCGATAAGTTCCGTTATTAAATTGATCATTATCGATAATTCTTCTGAAAAGTTATTGGGCGGGATTCCTGATGTTACACAGGAATTTTTCATGATTTACAAGCACTGGGGGAATTGTTCGAATACCAGACATCAGCGCCATAATATCGTTTTGAAAAATGGTCATCCGGTATTTGGAAAGCTGTCAGTTTTTCATGACGCCTGAAACAATCGCAATATGTGCCAGTTCAGCGACGGAAGAGACATTAAGTTTACTACGGATTTGCGTACCGTAGTTGGCAACGGTTTTATAGCCCAGGCACAATTCATCGGCGATTTTATGCGCTGTCAGGCCTTTTGCCAGCAGCAGAAAGACATCGAATTCGCGGGCTGAAAGCGATTCAATAATATTTTTATAATCTGTTTCTGTAGTTTGATGCGGGATGTTTTTCAAAAAAACGGGTTCGATATAAATTTCGCCGGCCGCTATTTTCTGTATCGCTTTAACCAAAATCGCCGGTGCGCTGTTCTTGCTGATATAGCCTTTTGCACCGGCACTCATGGCCCGGTTCACATAGACCATTTCATCGTGGACACTGAACACGAGTATCCTGGCGCTGCTGTCGCGGTTGCATATCCGCCGTATGCTTTCCAGGCCGCCGATACCGGGCATGGACAGGTCCAGTACCATGACATCGGGTTGTTTTTCCAGATACAACTGGCACGCGGCTTCGCCCCTGTCAGCCTCGGCAATCACTTCAATGCTGTCTTCAGTTGACAACAACATACGGAATCCTGCCCTTACCACGGCATGATCGTCCACCAGGATAACTTTTATCGGCTGATTCATGGCAATGGAATGCTGGCAATGATGTTCATGCCCTGCTGCGGACGAGTTTGAATGGTGAGTTCACCGCCCAGGCTGTTGATTCTTTCCCGCATACCCAATAAGCCGAAACCGGATTTAATCTCGTCAACAGCACAACCTTGACCATCATCGCTGACTTGTAACCGGAGTCGTTCAGGCTGATGCTGAATTTCCAGCGTAATACTGGCCTGTTTTGCCTCGGCATGACGAACGATATTAGTCAGGCATTCCTGAACAATCCTGAAAACCTGGATCGTAATCTTTTGCTCCAGCATATCGACTTCATCGGGACAATTGATCGTTAATTTCAAATCCGGTGTTCTTATCGCCCAATGATTTAACAGGTCTTCCATCGTCGCTTTCAAACCCAGCTCGGTCAGCACCAAAGGATGTAATTGGTGCATCATCGAGCGCACGACAGTAATTAAATGGTCGCAAATACTAATGATTGAAGCGGTGATTTGTTTAACATCAGCTTTCGCCCCATTAGCCACGGTTTGTGGACTGGCAACTGTAAACGCCATGACTTTGATAGCGGTGAGCGATTGCCCCAGTTCGTCGTGCAGTTCCTGGGCAAGTCGCTGGCGTTCATCTTCCTGGATTTCCAGCGAATGTTGGGTCAGGGCCCGGTTTTCCTGTTGCGTTGCGCTCAGCTTTTCGGTCATGTGATTAATGGCTTTGGCAATGCTGTTATATTCCTGGGTGGCGAACTCAGGCAATTTTTGCTGGTATTGCCCGGTTTCTATGACTTTTAGCGCGTTTACGATGACGGCTATCGATTTTAGCGCTTTGTTAAAAGCCAGATGCACGGCCAAAAAAGTAACCAGCGTCAATAACAGTAAGGAACTAAAAAACGCGATGCTTTCCTGCCAGACTTCAGTGATTTCATCCAGCGGATTAGCCTGGATAATCAGCGTAAACTGCTTGCCGTCAATACTGGTAATCGGGTGCTCAGCTTTGGCATGATCATCTTCAACCAGGTTTACAAACCATTGCGGCGGCTTTTTTTCATAATTCGTCGGCTGGTTTTTATGGGCAAAGCTGATGATTTCCCCCGAAGGCGCTTTAAGCTGGATACTTAAATGCCGGGTTTCTTTAAGGGAGTTGAATCTCGGCAGCCATTCGGCTTCGTTAAAGCTGGTTTGTGAAAAGCCAAACTTTATCAGCTGTACAGCCAGATTGATGGATGAATCAACTTCATCGGTGACGGCGTTGCGAGCCTGCCAGATAGCTATTGAGCCGCCCAGCAGCAAAATGCACAGGGATGAAAACAGTATCCTTATATTAATCTGGTAACGTAGGGTCATTATCCGTGTATAGCTATGCTGAACATAAAATATCAATCCATGTTTACGATGATAAATACACCATTATTGGTTTACGCCAGTTTATTCGCTATAGGAAAAATTCTTTTTTTCTACTGTGCATTTTGTGCGGGTTGTCTGGAACCTTGCTTGATTCACCGGATTCAAGAATCCGGCAAAAATATCTAACGCGAAACCTTATGTTTATAAAAACGCCGGTAAATCACATTAATTGTACTGCGTTCAAATTCTCATCGTCGTAAAGACGCCCTTTCTTCCAGCCATCAAATTTCTCATCATAAAACTCAATATCGTTATCAATTGAAAACTCATAGCAACTCCTGAACAGCTTGGCTGTGCGGAACGCATGTAAATCATCATCCGCGGTAATTTTTTCTATATTGCCAACCTGGAAGGTCTTGTTTCTTGCCTTGCCCTTGTTCACCCAAAAAACAGTGTAGCAAAGATAACTTTTGTCTTTACGATGATCGTATTTGATCGTTCTGGAAACGCCGGTAACACCGGTAGTGGTCTTGTTTTTAGGCGGTTTTAGAAAGCGCGTCTTGCTGCCTTTTAGTACAACCAGCATTTGATCGCGCCAGGTTATTGCAGCCTGAAGGGATTTACCTTTGTTTCCCCATAACTTATGCGAAAAATAACGGCTGGTTTCTTTTCCGCGTCTTACAATTCTTACCTGAAAACCAAATACGTCGGGCTCGGTAATGTGTTTATTTTTAGCCATGTAATAATCCTCCCACAAGAATTATATTTGATAAATTTAACAGCAAGACCATGCCGCCAAATTTAAAAGCTTCTTTAAAAATCAAAGCTCTTGTTATTATTGTTGTTGTAATCAAACAGTCACAATTTATCGCTAAAGCCTGTACGAATGCAAGTAAAAAAATATCAACACTGGACAATTCCTGAGAGTTCTGGTGTAGAATAGCGACTATCCCACTATCCCAGTGGCTGCAAATAAGTCTTTAATTCTTTGTTTTTTAAATATTTTTGGAGATAATCGATGAGCGTATTAGTCGGTAAACAAGCACCTGATTTTACAGTGCCTGCTGTTTTAGGTGATGGTCAGATAGTTGATTCATTCAGTTTCTCGGAAGCCACCAGCGGTAAATATGCGGTGCTGTTTTTCTACCCACTGGATTTTACATTTGTATGTCCAAGCGAGCTGATCGCATTAGATCACCGCATTGATGAATTCAAAAGCCGTGGCGTTGAGGTTATCGGCGTTTCTATAGACTCGCATTTCACCCATAATGCCTGGCGCAACACTCCTGTTAACAAAGGTGGCATCGGCCCGGTTCGTTACACACTGGCAGCTGATTTAACGCATTCAATTGTTAAGGATTATGATGTTGAAGCAGGCGGCGGCGTTGCCTACCGAGGTTCTTTCCTGATTGACCGCAGCGGTGTTGTCCGTCATCAGGTTGTCAACGACCTGCCGTTAGGCCGTAATATCGACGAATTAATCCGTATAGTTGACGCATTGCAATTCCATGAAGAGCATGGCGAAGTCTGCCCTGCCGGCTGGACTAAAGGCGATGCAGGCATGAATGCCAGCCCGGCTGGTGTTGCTGAATACTTGGATAAAAACGCTGACAAACTGTAAGCGTTTAGAAATGACGTTAAAAGGCGCATTGTGCTCAGCACACAGTGCGCCTTTTTTATTATGGATTAGCCGATTTCTTTCGCCGCATCTGCGAGCAATTTTTTTCTGACAAAAAAGGTTGCTGCAATCGCACCTAGAGCAGGTAGCTGGGCAATAATAAATATTGCCGTGAAATTTTTAGCAAACAGCCCGGTTAAAGCCGCAACAACGGTTAAATGAATAGCCCACCATGCTATCCAGTAACCCATCACCCCGATGATAACCCACTTAACGGGATTTTCACCTTTCTCCTTTGCAGTCAAATAAAACCATACAATAACAGCTATTCCTGCAAATTTAGCTAACAGCAACATTTTCACACCTCTCTATTTTTAATTATTATCAAGCAACAAACCTTGGGCTTACCGTGATTCGATCAGAACCTGACTGGCAGCGGGAAGCCATGATAATCGATTATAAGTTATCATTACATCATTTTTCACAGCAGCGGCTTGTAGAAAAAACCTTTTAAAATCATGCTATCGCTTAACTGTAACCCATCAGCATCAACGCTCCGGCTATTATGAAATGAGCCCGTCAATATTCCAGCAAAACATTCTCGACTGGTTCGACCAGCATGGCCGCAAAGACCTGCCCTGGCAACAGGACATTACACCTTACCGGGTATGGCTTTCAGAAACCATGCTGCAACAAACCCAGGTCGCAACTGTTATTCCCTACTTCAACGCCTTCATAGAGAAATTCGCTGATATAGAAAGCCTGGCAAACGCGCCGGTTGATGAGGTGTTACTGAGCTGGTCAGGTTTAGGCTATTACGCACGCGCCCGGAATCTGCATAAAACTGCACAGCTGATCGGCAAAAACGAAAATTTCCCGGATACCCTGGACGACCTGATCGGCTTACCCGGCATAGGCTTATCGACCGCTGGTGCCATATTAAGTATCGCATTCAATAAAAGCCATCCGATACTTGACGGTAATGTAAAGAGGGTTCTGGCAAGGTTTAAAGCTGTTTCCGGCTGGCCCGGAAACAGTCTCGTCAATAAAGAACTTTGGGCCATTAGCGCCCATTTTACGCCGGTCAATCGCGTTGCAGATTACACCCAGGCGATGATGGATCTGGGTGCAACAATTTGCACCCGCAGTAAACCCTTCTGTGGGGACTGCCCTCTAAACAGCACTTGTCTCGCCAGAATTGGCAATAATGTTGCCGCATTCCCAACGCCAAAACCTGCCAAAGTATTACCTGTCAAACATCTTGTGTTTTTATTACTTAGCAATAATAGCAGCCAGATATTAATGGAAAAAAGGCCGCCTACCGGTATCTGGGGCGGCTTATGGAGCTTGCCTGAATTCGACAGCATCGAATCTGCGCGTAACTGGTGTCTGGAAAAAAACCTTCGCATCGTCAAACAGCAATTACTCGCCGGCAAGCGTCATACCTTTTCCCATTACCATCTGGACTATACGCCATTGCTTATTCAAACCGATAACCCTACAAATATTGTGATGGAAGCGAATCAAGCGGTCTGGTATAACGCTGAACAGATTAATGACCTGGCTTTAGCCGCACCGGTTAAAGTGCTGTTGCAACAACAATCAAACTACGAGGATAAAAATGGCTAGAATAGTAAAGTGCGCGAAATTAGGCATAGAAGCGGAAGGCTTTGATGAACCGCCATTTCCCGGACCCAAAGGACAGGAGATTTTTGAAAAAATATCCAAAGAAGCCTGGAAACAATGGTTAGCCAAACAAACCATGCTGATTAATGAGAATAAATTGGCCAGTTTTGACCCTAAAGCCAGAGCCTATCTAGCTGAAGAAAGAACCAAGTTCCTGTTTGAAGGTAACAACGATATGCCGGAAGGCTATGTACCACCAAAGACTTGATCATTATTGGCACTGGCTGTTTCAGAAATAGCATCCTGACTCTATACAGCCGATATACCCTAAAATGCTTGGCGGGACTGCTGTCAACAGGCTATCAGCAAACACATGATATTCCTTACTCAGCTTTCCCACCCAGAGCGAATATTTCCTGATAACAGGCTATGAGGAAATATTAATATAACAAAAACACCGGATATACTGCCTTAAATGGAAGTATTTTCTATAACACCCTAACTCTGCCTCTATTTTCCATTCTAATCAACAAGCCAAGCATGTATGATATGGGCATTAGCTTATTGTAGCCACCACCATGCAACTTATTATTTAAATGCCATCGAAGTCTAAAAAGGACGTTGATTTTAGTTCAACAAAAGACCCATATGCTCAGCGTGAAGCTGAAAAATATGAGAACCCCATTCCCAGCCGCGAGCTGATACTCCAGTATATCGAACATACCGGAAGGCCTTTATCGCGCGTTGACATCGCAGAAGCATTTTCACTGGAAAATGAAGACGCCCTTGAGGCACTCCGACGGCGCCTCAGAGCCATGGAGCGTGATGGCCAATTACTGTTTAACCGCGAACAACGCTATTGTCTAGTCAATAACAAGGATTTAATCGTAGGACGCATTATCGGCCATGCCGATGGGTTCGGCTTCGTAAGGCCGGATGACGGCAGTGACGACCTGTTTTTATCGCCCCGTGAAATGAACCCGCTGCTACATAATGACCGGGCGATGGTAAGGGTTGCCGGAATTGATAAAAAAGGCCGACGGGAAGGTGCCGTAGTAGAAATCCTGGAAAGAAACACTCACCAGGTGGTCGGACGACTGTATAAGGAAGACGGATTTACCTATGTAGTGCCGGACAACAAAAATATAGCGCAAACCATACTTCTGCAAAAAGATGGCGTAGGCAAAGCCAAACAAGGGCAAATTGTTATCGCCGAAATCGTTGAACAACCCACCAAGCTGCGCCAGCCCATAGGCCGTATCATCGAAGTATTGGGCGATCATCTGGCACCGGGCATGGAAATCAACATGGCAATCCGTTCCTACGAATTGCCTAATCAATGGCCTGACGACTTGCTGGAAGAAATTAAACCCTTAAGCAAAGACGTACCTGAATCCGCCAAGGAAGACCGGGAAGATTTGCGACTTATTCCCCTGGTTACGATTGATGGCGAAGATGCACGGGATTTTGACGATGCGGTCTATTGCAAAAAAACCCCGAAAGGCTGGAAATTACTGGTTGCGATAGCCGATGTTTCGCATTATGTCCAGGTTAATACCGCCCTGGACCGCGAAGCTAAAAACCGCAGCACCTCGGTCTATTTCCCCGAGCAAGTCATCCCGATGCTGCCGGAAATACTATCTAACGGCTTATGTTCGCTCAACCCCGATGTTGATCGTTTATGCATGGTCTGTGAGTTATTCATAGACGAACAAGGGAAAGTACTACGCACACGTTTTTTCCAGGCAGTGATGCGTTCCCATGCCCGCCTGACCTATACCGATGTCGCAAAAATACTGGTCGATGGCGATAAAGACCTTATCGAAAAACACCAAAAACTAATGCCCCACCTGCGTGAGCTTTACGCACTGTATCAGGCCATGCGTATAAGCCGTGAACAACGCGGCGCAATGGATTTCGATACCCAGGAAACCCGCATTATTTTCGGCAAAGACCGGAAAATAGAAAAGATCGTACCGGTAACTCGTAATGACGCGCACAAACTGATCGAAGAATTCATGATTACCGCAAATAGCGCAGCCGCGCGGTTTTTAAACGGTAAAAAAATGCCCAAGCTGTTACGCGTCCACGAAGGCCCCAGCGCGGACAAGCTATTGAGCCTGAAAACTTTTCTGGGCGAACTCGGACTGAAACTGGGGGGCGGCGCAGAACCCACCCCGCTGGACTATATGCACCTGGTGGAATCGACCAAAGGCAGGCCCGACGCACATCTGATTCAAACCGTGCTGTTGCGCTCCATGTCGCAAGCTGTCTACAGCCCCGATTTGAAAGGCCATTTTGGGTTGGCGCTGGATGCATATGCACATTTCACCTCGCCTATCCGCCGCTATCCCGATCTGCTTGTGCATAGAGCCATCCGGCACTGTTTGCAGGGTAAAAAACCGGATAGTTTTATCTACGGCATTCCTGATATGGTGATGCTCGGCGAACACTGCTCAGCCAATGAGCGCAGGGCCGATGAAGCGACCCGCGAAGTGGTCAGCTGGCTGAAATGCGAATACATGATGGATAAAATCGGTGAGGAATTTACCGGCATTATTTCAGCGGTCACGTCCTTCGGTTTCTTTGTCGAACTGGCCGAAATCTATGTTGAAGGACTGGTACATATCAGTAGCCTGGGACAGGATTATTTTCATTTCGACCCTACCAGTCACCAATTAAAAGGCGAACGCACCAATACCAATTTCCGCCTGGGCGACAGCGTCAAGATAAAAGTGGTACGCGTTAGCCTCGATGAAAAGAAAATGGATTTTGAACTGGTAAAAAAAGAAAGCGCCGTTAAAAAATCGGAAGGCAGCGCAAAACCAAGAAAACGGCGGCGGAAGAAATAAGCTGCACTGTGTACAGCTAAATAACTGTTTATCCAAATATCGAGCCGCTTACCCCAATATGGAAGAATCGGCGTCCAATCTTTTAGTAGTAAATTTCAAAGCGATGAACAAATCTATCAAGCCAAATTTGTTGGCAAAATGCACCGTTCATCGTCATGCAGAGGACTATTCACCCAATCGCTGACCACTGTTGCCGTCATGGACTGGTAGGCTGCGTTGTTCAGCAAAGCCACAAGTTCTTCTTCGGAGCTTTGCCTATCCAGCCAAACCGAGTAATTTTCTTCAGGAATAATAACCGGCATCCTGTCATGGATAGGCTGCATAAACTCAGCCGCTGCCGTCGTGATAATTGTGCAGGAATAAATCGTTACCCCTTCGTGCTGCCAATGTTCCCAAAGACCGGCAAAAGCAAACAGCGAGCCATCCTTGCGATGAATATGGTAAGCCTGCTTGCCGTCGGGATTTTTTTGCCATTCATAAAATCCGGTAGCCGGAATCAAGCAGCGACGCTGCCGAAATGCGGCTCGAAATGACGGCTTTTCGCGCACGGTTTCGGCGCGGGCATTAATCAGGTGCTGGCTTATCTTGCGGTCTTTTGCCCACGACGGAACCAAGCCCCAATTAAGATTGACTGCTTTCAGGCTGGTATCTTCCAGCTCGACAACAGCCAGGATTTTTTGCCCAGGCACAATATTGAAATGAGACTGGTAACGCAACAGGCGTTGCAGGTGGAAATGCGCAACCAACTGCTCCGGGCTAGCGATAAGATTGTAGCGTCCGCACATAGCCGTTAAAGTAAGTCGTCTATCGCCGCACATTCATCCGGCGTCAGCGCAAACTCGAAAATAGCCAGATCGTCACGCATGTGTGTTGCCGATGTCGTTCCTGTTAACGGAATAATGCCGATCTGGGTCAGGAAGCGGAAAAAAACCTGGGCAGGACTGCGCTGGTACTGGATAGCCAGCTTCTGGACAAGCTTGTGTTGCAAGACGCCGGGATTAGCCGTAAGCGTCCAGAAACCTTGATAAAGCACCTGATGCTCCCGGCAAAAATCCCGGATTTTGCGATCATAGCGGGTATCCGCGTAAAAACGGTTTTGCAGTACCGCCGGTTTGATGTCGGCTTTTTGATATATCAACGCGAGCCGCTCGGCATTGTAGCAATTGCTGATGCCTAACTGTTTGGCTCCACCGGCCTTAAAAATTGCTTCCATTGCCCGCCAGACTTCCAATTGCTGATGTTCGTCAGCAATTGGCGAATGCAGTATCAGGCAATCCAGGTAAGTGGTTTTCAGATTACGGAGCGAAGTATCGAAAGATTGCGCAACCTGCTCGCTTAAACCCACCTTCGGGTCATAAGGTACTTGCTGCGGATCCTGGCCGTTTAAGGGCGTGAATTTGGTTTGCAGGTAAATATCGCTACGAGACAGCCCTTGACCCAAACAGGCGGCCAAGCCCTCGCCAACTCCCGGCTCATGGTAATGCCTGGGCTGGCAAGCCGTGTCAATACCGCGAAACCCGGCCTTGATAGCCTGTTCCACCAAAGCGGCGGTCCGGTCTTTTTTCCAGGCGGTACCGTAAATAATTTTGGGTATCTGTACGCCGTAGGCAGAGGTAATAAAATCGCTATGTTTCATTTTAATTCGCGCCCTCGCGATCTTTAATGCGTAAACATTAAGCCGCCTGCCCCAGTATCGGGAAAACAGCGGCCAAGCCTTTGGTAATAAACTCTACCGCGATCGATAAAATAATCAAACCAAAGACGCGAGTGATCACATTCATACCGGTTCTCCCCAGCCAACCGGCGATTCTTTCCGCCATCAACAAACTCAATAGCACCGCCAGCGCCACTGTAACAATAACGCAGGCCGCCAGCACATCATAGTTCCAGGACGGATTCAGGTTATGGTAGACAATAACGGTACTCATCGCACCGGGCCCGCTCAGCAACGGAATCGCCATCGGCACGACAGCGATAGAATCCTTATCAACCGACTCGGCCCGTTCCTCCGGCGTATTCCGGGAGCGGTCATGCGAAGCCTTGACCATCGAAACGCCCATTAACAGCACGACAATCCCGCCGGCAATTTGAAATGACGGAATACTAATACCGAAAAATTCCAGCAAAAATTTGCCGCCGACCAGAGCAACCAGCAACACGGCACCGACCGACATCGCACAAACGCAAGCAACACGCTGCCGTTCCGCGGAGCTTCGATGTTCGGTCAGGCTAATGAACAACGGAATGGCGGCTACAGGATCTACTACCGACAGCAACCCGGCCAGCAGCTTGATGTATTCTTCAAATTCCACCATTATTGTTTTTCCACAGTAGCGTCATATACAGAAATTATCCTGAAAGAATGGCAAGGTAAGTGAATCATCGATAGTACAGCGGGGCAGAATCACCGCTATTTTGCTTTTTGATAAGAAACAGTTGCATTTACTTCTCGCAAGCCGTTCGAGCAGCCCAGGCTACCGGACAATCACTTCACTGCAGGAGTGACGACGCATAAATACTGTTGCGGACGACCACTCTCAAACATGACAACTCGATTTATAATATCCGCGGCGCTACTATTACCTATCGGTCCAGCGGTAGTGCGACCGGTTGCTGCGCTGACCAGATGCACATAGCTTTTGTGCGGCCCACCCGCAAGGGTTGAATTGATTAGCAACTCGGTTTCATCCCGGGCCACTATTTTTCCCGGAGCCGCACTACCAGGATTGCAGGCACCGAAAAAAATCAGGCCGTCTGTCGTCACGAGCGAATTCAGTGACTTTGTAAAATGAAAGAAGCGTTCCGGAGATATTTCAACAGCTGTTTTTTGCTGGAACAGCGGTTCGCGGCAAATGAGTTCACAAAGATAGAGCCGGTATCCACGCTGCTGTTCCGGGCTTGTAGCCAGTCGATCCGATGAGCAGGAGCGTTGAAAGCAGGCATTATCCAGCGGTTGTAGCTGTTTTTCCATTCCCTTAAGCAGATGCCAGATATCGGTTGATTGCATCGACACCAACTCCTGCCAGTGCGACGCCATATACTCGGTGAATATGCGGTTTTTTCCGGTATCGTATGTAATGGACAGTTCATTTTTAAGTCCCGGTTGCGACTCGGAAAACTGAAAAAATTTGCCTTTGTTCCCGGTTAACTGAAGATCTTTCTCAAACACGGCATTATTAAGGATAGGGCCATCGTAACCACCATGACTAATGAAAATAACCCGGTCGAACGCAGCTGATTGCTGCGCTAATTGCTCGACCTGCCGGTAATAGTCCGTCCAGCCCCAGATATTCTCAAGTTGCGTAACAGCCGCATTAAAACGGTTCCGGTAAAAGGCTTTTAGAATCCGCGCCGGTTGCTCAGGCCACCTTGAACCCTCGTTCGTATATGGATCCCAGCTTAATAAAGGTACCAGCAGCACTCGCCTGGGCGGTTGTCGCAACCCCAATTCGCTTAATCTGCCATTGAAGGACGGGCATGACATTGAGTGATTTTCATCACTGTAAACATTAGTTGTATAAACCCCTAGCAGCAGCAATGAAACCAGAAACCGGATGGTCACGATATTCTCCACAGTAAAGTCTTAATCAAAGATTGGCACCAGGACAATCAAATTACTAGCGACTCGTCATCGCTCGCCCGGCTGATCCGGCTACCCTGGTATCGACTACGATACGCTATAGCACATCATCTGGTGGCGCTGCTTGACGTCCCGATCTGCATGCGTTTAAAACCTAATTGAGCGCATCCCAGAACTTACTGGACTGACAGGCTTAGTTCGCAATTTATCGCAGGCTTAATCTTACAGGCTTGTTTTGGCTATTTGCACCAAAAACCGACTTGCCTGCTTTGGCCGGAATGCGCTGGTATTTGGCATAAGCGGCACCAGCGGAGCTGCGCAATTCCGCTTCACTCGCCCCGTTTGCAAAACCGCGCGCAATAGCTTCCAGCACATAGGCTTCCGGAGCCATGAAGCTATAGGTGGTGACCACCGGTATTGAACCGGCCGCCAGCAAATGTCCTGCGAAAAACTCGTCGCTCATGCAGGCCAGCACAACAGCCTGCTTATCGTGCCTGACATGTTTTGGGAAGCGCTTTATAATGGACAAGTTTTGTTCGTCCATCAAGCCGTCATGACCGATAAACACTACCATTTCACGTTTTTCAGCACCGGGCGGGGTCGCGGCCTGCTGCATAAAATCAAGCATCGCCTGATCAATCCGGCTGCCGCGATAGGCATCGGCAGTAACGGTAAGCTTATCCTTCCAGACAAACTCGCAGCGCTCCAGGATTGTGTCGCTAATATTATTTTCGCACCCCAACTTTCGCCAGCCATCAGTCCTGCTCAAAAAGGTTTTCACGCCGTAAAGCGCACCCCAATAGAGATTGCTACGCGGATCATCGCCATTGCCGATTTTCTCAGGAACCGGCACGATGCCTTGCGATGCATTGTCGACCAGCGACACAATCACATAAATATGCGTGTCTGGCGTGGCTGCGGCACAAGGCGGCAACCCCACAAAAAACAACACATTAAATAAAAAAATCGAGCGCAGAGTAGTCATATACGAACCCTCCAAAGATGAGCAAACTTTATTAAACATGGGCTTGTTTCAGAATCACAGAATGGACTCAGGCCAGCCAGGACGGTATCAATCTGTCTGGAAATTATGCTGTTTTATTCCCAAAAAGAGCATTAATAAAAGCCACGACGACGAAAAAAACGAGGCTGACTGAATCGAATGAAATCATATTCTGTTCTCCAGTTACTGATCGAAAGGGTCGGAAATGATAATAAATCCAACTACGTGCATTGGACTATAGTGACTTCCAGCTGGACGGTCAAACTATATAGCAGTTCAGCCTGAAAATAGCCTGATGGTTTATTTATACTGTTAATAATCCTAAAAAGTACAGGCATTATTCCGACAGCTCAAGTTCTAAAGTGCCGGAAACACCCGTTCTCGCTTCCGCTCACACGGGCTTATTCCGGCCTACTTACTTCTAAAAAAGGTTTTATAACAATATTCGTGCCCGCTGAACCAATTCTCTATGTCCAGAGCACAGCTAGTCAAAACAGCTCAAATCTTGCCAAATACCCAAAATGATCGGAAACAACAGGATAAAAATCGTCGTTGAAAATGACATCGATGGCTTTGACCTGCACCGGATGACCATTACGTTTGAAAATATAATCGATGCGCTTGGGCGGGTAGTTTTTCCAGCCGTCTATTTGGCCGCGGTAGCTGGGTTCGTAAAAACGGTGCGGGTATATTTCGTGGAATTGATCCACGTAATCCGCATTACCGACGATATGGTTATAGGCATGTTCCCCGGCGGGCGCATTGAAATCGCCGACGATTAAATCGCCCCTGACGCCGAAATGCAGCCGCGAGTCGATCAGTTTGCGAAGGTTATAGTATTCTTCAAAAAAGCCGTGATGCGACCAGCTCAAATGCACATTGGCAATATGCAGCAAACCGAACCACGGCACATCAATGCACGACAGCGTGATATTCCTGGACATATAGTTGTCCTTGCGCTGATCTACAGAAACATAAGCCGAATGATTGTGCCACATCGGATAACGGCTCATGATCGCCGTACCTTCACGCCAACGGCAAAATCCGATGTGGCTCCAGTCCTGGTGTATATGATACCAATGCCCCCATTGACGCAGTTTTCTACAAATTCTAAAAGCCATGTTGGAAGGTGCTTCGCCATAAGGGACGGTGATCGGGTCGTGCATATATTCCCCGACTTCCTGGAAACAAATGACATCAATCCCTAAATGAGCGATTGCTTCGGCGATGATATGTACCTCGCGCTCATGCTGATGCATGGTATCAAAAGCGCAATGGCGCGGATGTTGTTCGTAAGTATGAAGATTCAGTGTCAGTAGCGAGATGTTCATAGAATTCAGGAGCACAGGGTCGGTCCCGACATTCTAATAGTCATGTTGTATCTTTATTATGACAAGACCATAGAGATTTTCAGGCGCACTGTAGCCAGAGTCACTTTATGGCAGCGGTCGGCTAAACTGGCATTCAAAACAGATATAATTGCTTTTTATTGTATATCTTCATAACATACAATCATGATTGATTTTAGCAAAATTACCGGCTTTGATTGGGATAACGGCAACGCCAGCAAAAACGACAAACACGGCGTTTCAATGGCTGAAGCCGAGCAGGTTTTCTTCAATGAACCACTCCTTATAATTGACGATGCTCAACACAGTCAAGACGAATGTCGCTTTCACGCGCTAGGTAAAACAAACGAAGGCCGAATGTTGCATATCACATTCACCCTGCGTAATGCCGACGAAAAGATATGTGTTATATCGGCCAGAGACATGCACAGAAAGGAGCAAAAGATTTATGAGCAAACAATTTAAAACAATTCCAAAATTTGCCGATGAAGCCGAAGAGCAGGCGTTTTGGGAAAAACACGACTCCACCGATTACCTGGATTGGACGCAAGCGCAACGGGTAGTACTCCCCAACCTGAAGCCAACGACAAAAACGATTTCACTGCGGCTTCCTCAACACCTTCTTGATTCGATCAAAGCCGCAGCCAATTCCCGTGATGTACCGTACCAGTCACTCATTAAAGTATGGTTGCAGGAGAAGTTGCATAATCAGTGATTGCAGGGCAGAAGGTTAAAATCTCGCTATCGGCCAATATCTGTCATTGAGATGCACTAACAAACCGCGCAGTAATAGTCCGCTCCTATCCAAATTGAAGGCAGTCGTAATTTTTAATTATCCACTTTTGCATGTCAAAAGCGACCGCTCACCTGAATGAAATGAAGGGTTATACTTCTTTGTTTGCTACCGTACCGACGACCTTCGGTTTTATCTGTAATATCTCAAATAAGCGTTAGGGAACTTCATCTCGCGCTTTGCTCATGGCTACGTAGTCATGACTTAATAATTATCAGGAGAAACTCATGAACAAAGATCAAGTAAAAGGTAGAGTCAAGGAAGTCGGCGGCAAGATAATGGGTGACGATGAGTTGGAGCTAGAAGGCAAAATTGAAAAAAAAGTTGGTAAAGTCAAAGCAGGCTTTGGTGATCTTAAAGACGATATTAAGAAAAACAAGTAAAACGAGCAACCCAGCCCTTTCCTGACTAATAGATCTTCAAGATACTCGTAAATAACATTATTACAGGATATAAATATGAAAATCACCCACATGAAAACCATCGGTTTATCAGCAATCCTGGCTTTGCTTGTTTGCTCATTTGGCGCTTATGCTGAAGTTGCCAAAGAGGAAACCACTACTAACAAAGACCAAACAAAAGGCCGAGTTGATGAAGCCCTTAGCGCGGTCTCTGTTGACAATCAAAGCGAAGCCTTCAATATCTGCTTACGGGCTACCCGGCACTTCGAACAACAGGAAAAGGCTAAAGAAGAGACGGGCAAAACTACGGTAGCGTCGCTTCCTGATTCGTGCAAAACGGATTTGAAACCACTAACGTATTGGCTTTGTATGGATAAAGAAGCCAATGAGCAAGTCGATTTTAATGTCGCGCATACGCATTGTTCGAAATAAACAAACTAATTTATTTAATTAATTCATTGGGTTTCAGAAATTTTCTCAATAGTTATTATTGAGACGGACAACTAGATAACAGAATGCCTAGTAGCTGAGCGACAGCTCTATGTGGTTTTAGCCAATCCGAATTTTTCTGATCATGGTGTCAGACGTTTGGTGGAGATCATTCGAGAATCTGTGGCTCGAAAATTAAAATGATCGGTTCCCTACGCCATTCTAACAGTCCGTTATTGACTGGCTGCTTTCGTAGAAGAACCGAACAGTCAGACTTTGGGAGCCGATGACCGCTGTAGGTCGATTGCTGTCTTTCAGCATCAGCGGTCATTACGCTCCAATTTAGAAATCGCCGCAAATTAAACTTTCAACCGATAACCCACTCCCGATTCCGTCAATAAATACTGCGGCTGGGTCGGGTCGGTTTCCAGCTTTTGCCTGAGTTGGCTCATGTAAATCCGCAGGTAATGTGAATTATCCTTATAGGATGGCCCCCAGACTTCCTTGAGTATGTATTGATGCGTTAATACCTTGCCTGCATTTTTAATGAGTAAGGCCAAAAGACGGTACTGAATTGGCGTAAGATGAACTTCGCTGTCACCAACAACCACTTGACGCTTTAGTAAATCGACTTTCAATATCCCGGTCGTAAAAATGCCGTTTTGATCCTGCTCAGGGTTGCCGAATGCATGACGCATGGCTACGCGAATTCTCGCCAGCAATTCCCCCAGGCCAAACGGCTTGGTCAGGTAATCGTCAGCCCCCGCATCCAGCGCATCGATTTTATATTGCTCGGTACTGCGGGCAGACAAAATAATGATGGGTATCGCTGACCATTGCCGTATGGCTTTAATGACGTCAACGCCGTCGATGTCGGGCAAGCCCAGGTCAAGGATAATGAGGTCTGGTTTGCGCACACCGGCTTCAATAATGCCCTGCTGGCCGCGGTCCGCCTCGAACACCTTGAAGCCGTGGACTCCCAGCCCAGTCCGCAAGAACAGGCGTATCGCCGGATCATCCTCTATCACTACAATCACAGGGTTTGAATGGGTCATAGCTACGCTTCAAAAATCTATAAATGTGTCTGTCGGGAAATTAAGCCATTCATGCTTCGACAGGCTCAACACGAACGGCTTAAAGACAGTCGCGGCTACAAGCCGCTCCCACAAAAGTATGAGTCAACATTCCTGTTATTTATTCTTCCTGCCCCATCACCGGCGGCGCATGATCCAGCGGAATCATAAACGAAAATACCGCACCGCCCGTTGGCCGATTTTGCGCCTGAATACTACCGCCATGCGCTTCGATGATCGCCTTGCAAATCGCCAGACCCAGTCCAACCCCGCTTTGTGCGGCTTCGTGCCGAACCCGGTAAAACTTTTCAAACAAATTGTTTTCCAGACCTTTGGGGATACCCGGCCCTTGATCGGCTACCGAGATTTCCACCGTAAATGAAGAAGCTTCCGCCATAATCTCTACCGGACTTTTATCCGGCGTATAGCGCAGGATATTTTCCAGCAGATTAATCAGCACTTGCTCGATCATAACCGCATCGACATAAATCATCGGAATACCTGAAGGCAGTTTAACGCTGACCAGACGACCCTCAAGTCGTTTTTTCATGCGCGTCAACACGGTACCGATAATTTCCTCTAGCGGATACCACTGTTTGTTCATCTCAATTGCACCCGCATCAAGCCGTGCCATATCCAGGATGTTATTGACCAGCGTCGACATGCGTTGCGCTTCATCATAGATGGCGCGACTCAGTTCCAATTTGTCTTCCGCCTTGAGTATCTTGTCCTCCTCAACTAAAGTACTGGCGGAACCGACAATGGTCGCCAAAGGCGTACGCAAATCATGGGAAATAGAACTGAGCAGCGAGTTGCGTAAACGTTCGGCTTCCATTTCCACCTGCGTTTTCCGGGCTTGCTCGGTCAGCCGCACACGGGTGATCGCCTGAGCAATCTGGGCGAGAAAGGTTTCCAGCAATTTCTGTTGCTCCGGCAAAAACACTCTGCGTAAATTAACCGGCAGCAAAACCAATACACCCAGTGTTGTTTCCTTAATGCTGAGTGGAAAATAAATAGCCTGGGCACCCGGCAGGGTATGCGTACCCTGCCCTGCAATTTCGTTATGATCCATAACCCACTGGGCAACGCTCAGGTCGGCGGCGTGCAGCGATTCAGCTATGGCCCGGCCAGATGGATAAACAATTCGACCATTGGCATCAGGAAACAGAATAACGTTGGGGCTGGCAAACTCCGAGTAAAGATGATGTACGGCGGTGCGCACAATTTCGTCCTCGCTCTGGCTTGCGGTCAAATCCCGACTCATTGCATACAGAACTGTTGCGCGCCGTTCGCGGTGTCCGGCCACCTTGGCCTGGGAACGCATATTAGCAGTCAGGCTGCTGATGAGCATCGCCACCGTCAACATCGCCAGCAAGGTCACGATATACTGACCATCCGACACCGAAAAACTTAAATAAGGCTCTACAAACAACAGGTCAAATATCGCAACACCGAGAAAAGAAGCGACAACGGAAGGACCACGACCGAAACGCGTGGCAATAAAAACCACGCCCAGTAAAAAAACCATAATCAGATTTGCCAGCTCAAACCTGCCGAACATCAAGCGCGCAACAGCGGTACTGGCGACGGTCACTATCACAGCCCAAACATAACCCATTGATCTTTTCTTTTGCGACGAAAACCTTTCGCTAAGTCCCGGCAAGGGATTTTTCCGGTATAAGGAAAGCTCCGGTTTATCCATATTACCGCCTTTTTCAGGCCTGGGGCTACCCAACAGATAGAGGTTAATATTGTGGGCGTTGCTGATCAGCATATCCACCACCGAACCCAGCAGCAGGCGCCTCAAGCCCCGGCGAGTCGGTTTGCCCATGACGATCTTGGTTACATTCCGGTCATTGGAATAATTGATAATCGCTGTGCTCATATTAGGCGCACTTAAGGTCACGGTCTCGGCACCCAACTGTTCGGCAAGACGTAAAATCCGCAATACCGCATCACGTTGTTCCGCCGATAATCGTTGCAGTTCTGGCGTTTCTACATATAAGACAATCCACTCGGCACGCAAGCTGGTTGCAAAGCGCTTGCCGGCACGAACCAGACGCTCAGCAAGATGGTTCGGGGCGATACAAACCAGGATGCGCTCACTAACCTGCCAGACTTCGCGGATAGCATTATCCTCGCGATAATCCAGCATCTGCGCATCAACCCGGTTAGCGGTTTGCCGCAGCGCCAGTTCGCGTAAAGCAATCAGGTTGCCTTTGCGGAAAAAATTCTTGATGGCTTCCTGAGCCTGTTGCGGCAAATAAACTTTGCCATCCTTAAGCCTGTCGAGCAGTTCGTCAGGCGGTAAATCGACCAACTCGATTTCATTGGCCTGTTCGAACACGGTATCCGGCACCGTTTCCCAAACCCGTATGCCGGAAATCTGGCCTATATCGTCATTGAGGCTTTCCAGATGCTGGACATTGAGCGCGGTATAGACATCAATACCGGCATCGAGAAGCTCCTCAATGTCTTGCCAACGCTTGGGATGCCGACAGCCTTGGGCGTTGGTGTGCGCCAGTTCGTCAACCAGGATGATCGAAGGCTTGCGCTTAAGGGCCGCATCCAGATCGAACTCGCGCAAAGTCGTCCGGCGATATTCGATCAGCTTGGGCGGCAACACCTCCAGCCCTTCCAGCAACCCCGCTGTTTCTTTGCGCCCGTGGGTTTCTACCAGGCCGACAATCACGTCGATATTTTCAGCCCGCCGCTCGCGCGCCGCCAGCAGCATGGCATAAGTCTTGCCTACCCCTGCCGCCGCGCCGAAAAATATCTTCAGTCGACCACGGCTGGCACGGGCCTGATCACGCTCGACACGGGCGAGCAATTGGTCGGGATCGGGACGTTCATTGTTCATGTTAAAAGAAGGCAACGTTAATTCGAGAATTTTGTAGTTTACCCGGAAAAAGCGTAAAAAATCCGTAAAAACTAAACACTCTAACAAACGGCATCCCTGCACTTTCTGTTGAACAGCAACAGTAATGTCCGCTCTCCCGGTTGGAGATTAAGAAATACCTACAAAATAAAACTCAGGTGTTATGTCGCCTGCCCCATAATTGGTAAACAGGAATCTCATAACAATACCCCCTCCTAGATTTTACGTTCGGCACAATCGGCAAGCAGCTCTGCTTCACAAAAATTTTCTGTCGAATTTCCTGCAACGCTTTTCTGCAAACAATTCTGATACTGCTTAAACCCTGCTTGCGAAACAAACATAACCTCAGCATAGGGAATGCCGCAAAGCATTTTCAAAAGACTCAGTGCAGCACTGCCGGTCGATTTAATATAGATTCTCGGCTTCTCGCACCGGCTTTTTATAAACTTCGAAAGCTCGTTGAGTCCATCAATGGAATTTTTGAATCGTCGTAAAAATATCGTTCTCCCTTCACTACGTTGGACCAGTAGCCATGCATTTTCATCATTATCAATACCAAAATAGGTTTGATGTGTCATCGTGTGTTTTTCACCTTGTTGTTAAGACGGGGTTATCTTATTCAATTACTCGTAAAACTTGTGTAAAAAATTACGCTAGCTCCATAAATATTTTATAAAAATTAATCGTGCGAACAGCCAAAATCGCCTTCTGTTTTGACGCTAACGCCAGTCTCTATATCTGGCAATTCAAATAGATGAGAACATAAATCAGGTAATCGCAGAGCAGAACATCCAAATCCACAAGCCAGGAATTGTTTCAATAAAGATGACAATCTGTTTTCTATAGATAGCGCTATCTATACAGGATTTTTAGTTCGAAAGCCCTACCATGCTGCCAACTTTAAAACTATATAGAAGGATTAACCGATGGCGCTTAACTATTTTTTATTTGTATTACCTTTAGTCCTGGGCTTAAGGCACCTTAATGTACGTTATCTCTTTGCCCTGGCCTTTATTTTACTTTTCCCCTCATTCGCTTTTGCCGATGAAGTGATACCGCAATTGGATTTAAAAACTCATTTTGTCGGTTATTTTGCTGTAACTATTACGGTGCTTGCGTATGCCATCGCCATGACCGAAGACCTGCATCAAATGAGCAAAGCCAAACCGATGGTATTAGGTTCGGCATTAATCTGGTTCTTGATTTTTATTTACTATTCCGCCAGCTATGGAACGGCAAAAAATGTCGCGGTCGTTTTTCAAAGCAATTTAACGGCTTATGCGGAATTATTCCTGTTTATCACGGTGTCGATGACGTTTTTAAATGCCATGACTGAGCGGGGCATTTTCGACAGTTTGCGAATTGTCCTGGCTAATCGGCAATACAGTTACCGGCAATTATTCTGGATCACCGGTGTGCTGGCCTTCTTGTTGTCGTTAGTCATCAGCAGTTTGACTGTGGGCTTGTTAATGGGATACATCATATTGGTAATAGGAAAAGGCAATCCTAAATTTGTGGGCTTGGCCGGATTGAATGCTGTAGTCGCCGCCAATGCTGGCGGTACGATGAGTCCTTTGGGCGGCATATCAACCTTTTTCGTTTGGCAACAAAACAGACTGCATTTCACCGAATTTTTTAATTTGACGCTGCCCTGTATCGTTAATTTTCTGGTTCCGGCAGCCATCATGCATTTTTCTGTTACCAAGGAAAGTCCTGCCTTTGCTAAAGAAGTACCGGTTCTAAAACGTGGCAGCAAACGGGTTATTTTTATCTTTATCCTCACTTTCAGCATCACCATTTTATCGAACGTGTTTTTTGACATGCCCGCGATAGCCGGAATGATGCTGGGTTTGGCGTTATTACAATTCTTTGCTTACTATTTGACTAAATCTGAAAAATTAAGCCATTTTTTACTACCTGAAACAAAAGAAACCATTGATTCGAAAAAAGGTTTCGATGTTTTCAAATGTATCGCCGGGGTTGATTGGGATACCTTGCTGTTTTTCTATGGTGCGATGATGATCGTCGGTGCACTCAGTTTTTTAGGGTATCTGGATGCAATGGCGCACTATTTATTTACCGAAATCAGCCCAACCCTCGCAAATATAATGATTGGCTTGGCATCTTCGTCCATTGATAACGGCACATTGATGTTTGCCGTGTTAAATATGCACCCTCCTTTTCCGATAGGCCAATGGTTGTTATTAACCCTGACCTTGGGGGTGGGCGGTAGTTTATTGGCAATAGGTTCTGCACCCGCGCTGCATGTATTGGGATTAATGAAAGGCCAGATGAAAGAAGGCGAAGGCTATACCTTCACCCTGCATTTACGCTGGATGCCTGCCATTTTATTAGGATTTTTTGCAAGTATCGGTACTCTGTTTTTAATCAATGGCGGTCATTTTTAATATTTATCAGTTACTTGTTCGTGTGTTGATGCAAGCCCTGCTGCGGGATTTGTAGCAAAAACTGTTACTGCTATTTTTGAGGGTGCCATGAAAGTCAATGGGTTATTATTTACCATATTATTGATTACCTTTACTTTGTCGGGATGCCAGCCGTCTCGTGAATCGGAAGTGTCCGGCGAGGCGCAGGGTACGACTTATCACATCAAACTGGTCATGAAGGGTTCATCAACCTCATTGGATGAGGTTCGCCGTCAAGTTACGGCTGAACTCGCCGAAATCGATGCCCAGATGTCCAATTACCGGGAAGATTCCGAAATTTCGCGCATTAACCGCCTGAACAGAATCACGTGGTTGCCCGTTTCCAAAGAAATTGCCCAATTACTGGGAATCGCGCGTAGCGTTTATGAGCACTCGGACGGTTGTTATGATCTGACTGTAGAACCCTTACTGGAACTATGGGGCTTTTCACGTCACGAAAACCGGGTTCCTAGCCAGGAAGAAATCGATGCCGTTTTACCCCATGTGGGTATGCAGCTTCTGGAGGTAGATGTTGTCAACCAGCGTATCAGAAAGAAAGACCCCAAACTTAAAATCGATTTATCCTCTATTGCACAAGGTTATAGTGTAGGTGTACTTGCCCGGCTTCTGGAAGCGTTGGGTATTCATAATTACCTGGTGGAAATAGGCGGGGAAATGATGGTTAAAGGCCACAAGGCTAACGGCGATGATTGGCGGGTCGGCATCGAAACACCGAATCCCTTGAGCCGCAAATTTGAGAAGATAATTGACGTCAGGGAACAAAAAGGCACCGCTATTATGACGGCCGGAACCTACCGGAATTTCTTTGAAGAGAAAGGACAAAGCTATTCCCATATAATCAACCCCAAAACCGGCAGGCCTGTTACCCACCACCTGCGCTCGGTCACCGTGATGCACGACGATCCGGCCTGGGCAGATGCCTGGGATACGGCGCTGCTATGCGTAGGTGAACAAGAAGCCATTCGCATAGCCGATGCCGAGCATCTAAAAGTATTGCTTATCTACGACGGTATAGGCAAACTGGAAACACACACAAGTAAAGATTTTGAAACATTTCAGTAATTTCATGCTGTTGAATACCAATGAAGTCGGCAACTAACTACTCCGGCTTTCGGCAAAAACATAACTATGGACATTGGCTCTGGGGTATCGCCATTCCCCTGACCTTGACCGCAATCGACTGGCCTTTTCGGGAAATACTCACGGCCAGCAATATCCTGATGTTTTATCTGCTCGGGGTGTTTTTTGTCGCGATCCGGCTCGGTTTTTGGCCGTCGGTTCTGGCGTCATTGACCAGCGCCGGCGCCTTCGCGTTTTTCTTTGCACCCCCGATTTTTTCTTTCGCAATTGCCGATCAGGAAAATCTGGTCGGACTGGCGGTCATGTTGGTGGTCGGTGTGGTAACCAGCAAGCTGGCGGAAAATGTCCGCTCCCAGGCACGAGTCGCCGAACAGAGGGAACAGCGCGTATCCGCCCTTTATCGCTTGAGCAAGGAACTGGCAGAAGCCCGTCTGGAAACAGAGATTATTGCAATAGGTATACGCCATATCCATGCCGAATTCGGCTGCCGGAATACCCTGTTGTTTCCTGATGGCAACGGCAAGTTATGTTACCCGGTCAATCCGTCTCCGGGCATTTCTTTACAGGAAGTTGATTTGAGCATGGCCCGCCGGGTATTTGACCTTGGGAAAACGCCGGAAGACCCCGGTGCCTTAGCCAGCGAAGATAAGTTATTTATAGCTCTCAATGGGTCAACCGAAACCATCGGCGTGCTCGTTCTTGAGCCTGTCGATTTTCAGCAAATGTTTCTTCCTGAACAACAGCAGCTTATTGACACCTTTATAAACCAGATTGTCCATGCGCTGGTAAGGGCGCGTCTGGCAGAGCAAGCCAAGGATGCAACCTTGAAAATACAGGCAGAAGCCCTGCGCAATTCGCTGCTTAGCAGCATTTCCCATGATTTGCGTACCCCGCTCGCTACTATAGTCGGCGCTGCAAGCACATTGGAAGCCGATGGGGAGCGCTTGAATGAACATAGAAGAAGAAAACTGGTTGTTGCTATCAATGAGGAAGCACAGCGCATGTCGGACTTGATGACCAAAATCCTGGAAATGGCACGGCTGGAATCAGGTCAAGTGGTGCTTAACCGGCAGTGGTATGCCCCGGAAGAAATCGTCGGTAGCGCCTTACGCCGTCTCGACAAAAAACTGAAGAAGCGGCAGGTCAACCTGCATATTGCGGACGGTCTGGGCCTGGTTCTGCTTGATGCCGCACTCTTGCAGCAAGTACTGGTAAACCTGCTTGATAACGCCGACAAATATTCCCCAGCCGGGCAGCCTGTCGATGTTTCCATCGCAACAACAGCTCGGGGTTTGTCGATTGCTATAGCTGATAACGGGCCGGGCATTCCTGAAGGCATGCAGCAAAAAATTTTCGACAAGTTTTTCCGCATCCAGGCGGAAAGCGCACAAAGCGGGGTTGGCTTGGGGCTTGCCATCTGCCGCGCTATTGTCGAAGCCCACGGCGGCGAAATCCAGGCAAGTAATCGTAGCGAAGGTGGGGCTGTGTTCCAGTTGTATTTACCGCTGCTGGAATGTCCACCCACGATAGCACCGGAAGAAAAAGAGCTGACACCATGAAAGCGACTGGCCCATTACTCTTGCTTATTGAAGACGATCCGCAATTTCGGCTGTTATTGACAACAACGCTGGAGAATCAGGATTACTCAGTGTTTGCCGTCGCAACCGGGCGGGAAGGATTGATCGCAGCCCGCAACCGGCAGCCTGGACTGCTGATACTTGATCTGGGACTCCCGGATATGGATGGTCAGGAAGTCATCCTGCGCTTGCGTAAGTCATCTGAACTGCCGATTATCGTGCTCTCGGCCCGTAATCAGGAAGGCGATATTACCAAAGCGCTCGATAACGGTGCTGACGATTACCTGACCAAACCCTTTAATACAGCCGAACTGATGTCACGCATCAAAGCCTTGCTCAGACGCGTTGCCAAACTGCCCGGTGGTGCCCAGGAATGCTTCCAGGTTGGTGATCTGAAAGTGGAACTGACCAGACGCCGGGTTTTTGTGAATGATAGGGAAGTACACCTGACGCCCATCGAATTTCGCTTACTGTGCGTACTGGTCCGCAACGGAGGGTTTGTTGTCACCCACCGACAATTACTCGAAAAAGTCTGGGGAGCTTCCTATGTCGAACACAGTCATTACCTACGAATATACATGGGACAGCTACGCCACAAGATTGAGACCGATCCGGCCCGGCCCCGCTATTTACTGACCGAGGCCGGTGTCGGTTATCGATTGAATGAGGAGGAAGATTAATGCTCCGGTTTGACCGCTGTTTTTGCCCGCAATGCGGTAAGCAGCATTACGGCGCGGGACGCTTAGGTACATCGCAACAATGCTGTTGCGGTGGCTGGATTCCCCGAGCAGCTCTCGACAGGGTCAGGCGCTATTGGATAATACAGATTGCAATTTCTTTTGGACTCGCCTCGTTTTTCTTCGCATTGGCGATATTTTACCGGGACTTGCCGAACAACCACTGGGAACGCCTGTTCAGTCCAACGTTACAGGCACCTGCCATTGCCTCCTTCATCGTCAGTTATCGTTCCCTTATTCGACATAAAAAATCCAACGGCAGTGACGATCTGGTGTTCCGGTATTTTATTTGGGGCATCAGTGTCATGAGCATTGCCATCATAACCGCGTTGCTGGTGGCGGTGTCGGATAAATTAGACGGACCTGCCCTCTGAATCAGGGCATACAGCGACTAAAGAGAATTTGTGTGTCCTGAAAAATAATGATAACGGGCCACCACCGGTATTGACCGGCAGAACTCATGATATTTTCTGTAAGCGGAGTGACTCAGGGCCTGATCTGAGCCGCCAGCGTTGCTGTTTAGCTCGGTTAGGCACATTCCTGAATCAATTTTTGATTTGTGAGGGGTATCGTACGGACTTGAATTATGTGTATACCCGGGATGGGAAAAATTAATTGCGGAAATATTTAAAATGCGTATTATCTAAATCCGGCCTTCGAAGCCAACGACTCATTGATAAACACAGGCTTATCAATGAGCAATATCGCCCGGTCGAAAAGAAACCATCGGCCAGGAGTTCGCGAGTAGTCGAAGGACAAACCCATCCAGTAAAAACTTTTTCTAGCGGACTAAGGCAATGGCAGATTTAAATGATACCCAAAGTAAGCAGTTGGTAACTACCACCCAATCGGAAATACCAGAAGTAACAACCGTTTTATCCGGCATCAATGACCAGCTTCTTGACGGAAAGGTTCATGCCGGTGTAGCAATCAATGTGTCGTCAAGCGGTGGGGTGTCGACCCTGATGATACCGGATGTTACCGGAGTGAAGAATGGTAATTCGCCTGTCTACATCACTAAGCCGATAGTCACTGCCGGAAAGAAGTTAACAGCCTTCCTGGCCGCCAAAAAGATTGAGCTACCAGAGCAAGCAAAAGCCCTGCTCAGCGATACCACCATTGCTTTAAACGCTTTCTATTTTAATAATGATCGTACTTCCACAGAGAAAGTGGATGGAAAGGATGAAACCACGGTGCTGAGCACGGGAACTGTCCTGATGAGCTTCGAAATTAAATTCGAAAAAGGTTTAATATCGTCGTTGACAGGGGATGATTCCTTCAAAGAGCTTTTTGATGTCCAGGGAGCGTCGCTCCGGGTCTTGCGCTGCTCGAAACAAGACCTTCCCATTCTCCAGGATTATGTGCAGGAACTCACTTCCTAGTCCTGGTTCCTTATCGCAGTCAGCTTGACTAAGTCGTTGCACACCCGGAAAAATTAGGCGTTTCCGGGTGGGTTGCATTTGGTGAACGCAAAACTCAAGCTGATTGCCTTGCCTGTGCACTGTAGGTACGCAGCCCCCTAATCCCAGGCCAGCAGAATTAATCCTCATGGCGGAACCAAAAACCAATGAAATAGACAGTGTGGAACTGTTATTGAACGGTTCCATCCTTCGAACGCCGATCAAAATCAGTGGTGCGTTTGAAAAGGGGAATTCCGTTGAGGAAAAGCCTAGTGTATTTGAATTCTGGGGGTCGGCAGCCTATAGGAAATCCTTGTTGCTTTTCCTGGAGGATTTAGCCGACAACATCGATCCGTCCGTCGGGACCAAACTGACCGAGCTGCTAGGCGAACAAGTTAAAAACATCCGCCTGGAAAGTCTTACCTTCGGTTACCGGACCGCAAATCCAAAAATTGCGCAATTCATCGTTACGATGAGTTCCGGCGGTAATCGCAGCGATTTCAGCGCAATCAAAAATATGCAGGGTGACGGCTTTGTTATCGGCCTGAACCTGAGATCTGATGACACCTTCCTCAAGAGCAACGTACTTGCCGGGCTGATCGGCGAGATCGCCATCAAGAATCTCGGTGTTCATTACGCCAGCCAGGAATTAAAACAGGTACCCTGTTATCCGCTGGAAGCTTTAGGCGCGGACGGGTCGCCGCCAATCAATTTTCTCGGGACGCCCAAACGGGATTTTTCAGAGGGTTGGAAAGTATCCGCGGACATCCTGATTGGCGGCGTTAATCTTTTCGATGCTTTAACTTCAGAGCCTGACAAAGAAGCTGCGAGCAGCGCGAACGAGACGCCTACACCGGCATTGGAACCGGCTAGTGCCAATACCGGCGTAGGGCAGAATAGCAAAGACTCAATTTACTGGATCGAGGCTAACAAAATTATCGGGCCTTTATCCCTCCGCCGCGTCGGCCTGGGTTACCAGTCACCCAGGATCGCCATCAAACTGGATGCCGGCTTGCAGTTGAGCTGCTTAAGCTTCACCCTGGAAGGCTTGGGACTCAGTTATCCCATCGATCAGTTATCCACCGATCCCCGGAAAATATGGGAGCATCTGCAATTTAATCTGGACGGTGCTTCCTTGAGTTTCGCCCAGGAACCTCTGGCTATCAGCGGAGGGATGCTGAAAGTCTCTGACGACCCACTGCAACTGGACGGTACGTTGCTGGTTAAATCTCCGCTGTTTGCCATATCCGCCATCGCATCCTACGCCAATCTGAATGGCACGCCTTCATTTTTCATGTTTGCTGCCCTGCAAAAGGAACTGGGCGGCCCGGCGTTTTTTTTCATTACGGGTTTGGCATTTGGTTTCGGCGTGAACAGAGTCCTCAAGCTCCCTACCATTAATGAAGTCGAAAACTTCCCGCTTATCAAGGCCGCCACTGACGAAAATTATCTGGGCACCAAACTGGATCTTAGGGGCATCAGCCAAAAGCTGGACCAATACATTTCACCTTCCGAGGGCAACTACTGGATTGCCGCAGGGATCAAGTTCACGTCCTTCGGACAGATTAACTCTTTTGTACTGCTTTCGGTGGCTTTTGGTACGCGGCTTGAGTTCGGGTTACTGGGACTCTCGAAACTCCAGGTTCCAAAGCCTTTGCCGGACTCCTCCGGTAAAGCTCTCTCCGTTATCGTATATGCCGAGATGGCGATCCGGGCCGTAGTGGCGCCCGACACCGGTCTGTTATGTTTCGAAGCCCGCTTAACGGAAAACTCCTTCCTGCTTCGGAAGGATTTCAAACTGAGAGGCGGTTTTGCTTTCTACTCCTGGTTTGCAGGAGAGCACGAAGGCGATTTCGTCGTTTCCATCGGCGGCTACCACAACAAATTCAAGCTACCGACACATTATCCCAGACCGGATCTGGTCGAGTTCAGTTGCAGGATCGGCGATGCCGTCACAATACAGGGCGATTGTTACTTTGCCTTGTGCCCCAGCGCTATTATGGCAGGCGGAAGACTCAGCATTGTTTATCAAACGCAATGCATCAGGGCATGGTTCATCGCCTACGCCCATTTCCTGATTCAATGGAAACCGGTCTATTACGATATTTCCATCGGCGTGTCCATCGGCGTTGCCGCTCGTATCGAGATAGGAATAATACGGGTTAATTTATCGGTCGAATTAAGCGCATCGGCCAACCTGTACGGCCCCCCTTTGGGAGGGGAAGCCAGAATTTCCTTATATGTTGTAAGCTTCACAGTAAAATTTGGGGAAGAACGGCATGCTCCGCCGCCTCTGCTGTGGGAATCCACCGATGTCGAAAAATCCTTCGCCAAATCATTTTTGCCGAATCCCCACGTTACTACGATTACGATAGCTGATGGTTTACTGAAAGAAAATAAGATGGGTGAAGATACACCCTCCATCATATCCGCCCAAAAACTGGTATTGACTGCCCGCACGCTGGTGCCGGCCACCGCCGTCTGTTTTAACGAAGAAACGCCCAAAGACAGCCAAGGAATCCCTCTGACCATTCCGCAACCTACAGTAAGCGGTCAACCGGCGAAACTCGGGGTTCGTCCGATGAACAAACGCTCGCTTTACTCCCGGATTGATGTCAGCCTTGCACCTGACAGCGATACCTCCAAAGAAGCCAGACAGTATCTAGCGCAATATCTTGAGCTTTCCATCACGACGAAAAGCGTGCCGATAGCGCTGTGGGGAGCGAGTCTTCTGGATAATCATGCCCCTCCTACGGAGCAGATGATCGACAATACTTTGGCCGGGCTGGAAATAAGAACCAGGCCGGGTCCCCGCTCCTGGGAAACTCCGGTGCTCGACTTGAGCGTACTGGCTTACGATCCTTATCAAAAACCATTCGACTGGGCAAATATAAAACCCGGAGAAGCTTTGAGTGGCTTTAAGGACAAGACGATCTCCAATACCATTGCCGCGACCGAAGTAGTTGAGCGGAGAACAGGGATTCTCGAAGTATTGATCGACACCGGCCGCAGCATCATGAAGCCTGAAGACATTCATCTCGATCAGTTGTTGAATAGCGCCGAGTATATTTTTCAGGATATGCCGGCTATGGCACGTGTGGGCCAGTATCCACCGAGAGCTTATCTTGATACCTGATAAAAACAAGTGACTACCATGAGCGATGACATCAAATATGATCCACCCGTTACAGTAAAAGCGGGTGAAATCCAGTTTATCGAGGCCTGTCACCCACCTCTCGTTGCAGGCGCTTACACGGTCAGCATGCGCCAGTTGATTAAAGACAATGATTCTGCCGAGGCTATCCCGTGGAGTTCTGATCCCTACGCGTCCGAATTGAAATTCACTGTAGATGCGCCGCGATTTACCCTTGACCCCGCCGACATCCATTTGGTTTATCCGCCTGCCAATCAGAGCGGCCGCTTTGACAATGCCTTGCCGCACGTCGTGTTTACCCGGCGAACGCTACCCTGGGAACGGACACTGGATGGCACTGCGCCAAAACCGGGACAGGCATTTGCGCCGTGGATGGCTCTGCTGTTGGTGCAGGAGGACGAACTGGTTATCCGTGATGAAAATCGCCAGGCAACGAGCCGCAGCTATGAGATCCGGTCGCTGCCGATCGTGAGCCGTGAGAAGGACAGCCTGCTGTTTCCGGCTCCGACCGAAAATATCCTGGTCCCGGACTTGGGACAAAGCGATTCAGAAAAATGGAAAAAAGAACAGGGACAATACGAAAAAGAGTTCTGCCTGACGCTAGATCTTCCCGCCGGCCTTTTTACAGCAATTGCACCGCGTACAGAAGATTTGCCTTTTCTGGCCCATGTACGGCAGGTAGATACCGGCGACAAAGAAGTATTGGCGATCAACGACAAAGGCTGGTTCTCGATTCTGATAGGAAACCGTTTACCCCAGGCTGACAAAGACCATCGTGTGTTTCTCGTTTCTCTGGAAGGGCATCAGCATCGTTTACAGGAAACCTGGCATCCTCAACAGAACCAGTTAGTCCGGCTAGCCGTACTCGGCTCGTGGACGTTCAAGTGCGAGGGGTCAAACAATTTCAAGGCGCACATGGACAAGCTAAACATCGGTACGCTTAACCTTCCGTTTAAGCGTTACAACGATGGGTCGCTGGTTCCTGAAGATATCGTCAACGGAGCCTACTCTCGCGGCTATAGCGCCTTTAATCATGTCATGCGGCAAGGAGAAAAAACCGTATCGTGGTATCGCGGGCCCCTGGTGCCGTTGAATTACAACAAACCAAAACAGATTCAGGAACCGGTTTCGTGCGCCGATGAACTGCTGCGCTACGATCCTGATACGGGACTGTTCGACGTGACCTACGCAGCAGCCTGGCAACTCGGCCGCCTCCTGGCGCTACAAAACCAAAGTTTCGCGTTAGCCTTGAATCGAACCAGAAAGACTCTGCGGGCGGAAGCCGAACGGCAAATGCGCGAAGCGGAACTCAAGGAATTGAGAAATAAACTTGCTTTGCCTGCAAAAGAGGATTCCATTGAGGATGGCTTCATGGAACAATTGAAAAACGGCGTTGGCGAACAGTTCCTTAAAACCGTGCCCTAATAAATTTAGGCGACTTCCATGAACTGTATTAATTCAGACATAATCCGGGGTCAGTTGCTCAACCCAATCTGGGCAATGCAGGGTTGCGTAGCAAATCGGCGGTTTGGGAACAGACAGCCTCACCTATTAGTCCGCTTGTGCATAAAACTCTTCAACATACTTCGCCCTGGCCCGGATGTAATCGTTAGCACATGCGACAACCTCCCCTTCGGTTCTTTTGAAATAACACCATTCCGGCTTTTTGTAACTTTTTTTAAATGCTGCGATTATCCTTCTGTTCACGGCATTTTCTGACTCCTTTGTTGATCCCATTTGCCCTGCTTTTTCTACTTCTTTTCTGGCTCTTTCTCTTTGTTTTTTTAATTCCATTGCGATTTTTCTTTCAGCAACAGTATCGTAAGGATATTGCGCACCCTCGCTATAGCTGGCTATATCTCCCAGCGCATGTCCTTTATGGTCTCCCGGTTTCATAAACCCATTTGCTATATAACTACCAAACAATACTTTCCCTATCACAACCAGAAACATCAGTATTAATCCACCGATTACAATACTTAAAATGATGTCCACTAATGTTACGCCTTCAACTTTTCTTCGTCTCATTGTTCACTCTTTAAATCGTAAGTTTAAATACTGAATGAATTATATTGGGCGATAAATTTTCTCGCCGTTCGGCTTAGCAAGTAAAACATGGAGCCGATATTTGTCACTTTCGGCATCACCTTTTCTAATAAACTTAGACTACAAATATTATAAATACAACCATGCAGGAATAATTGCGGGTAAATTTGGACGCCGTTTTTTACCAAAACCGGCCAATGATTAACAGATTTAAAACCTTAACAGGTTATCGTATTGACATTTACAGCATACGAATCAATGAGCAATCGCAAATAAGCCCTATAATATATAAGAACACCACAACTTAAGGATTGAGCCAGTGCACTTGATAGTTTTATTCACTTTAAGCCTTTTTCTTATACCTCATTTGGGTTCTGCAGGTGTCGTCTCAGATGGCAACGCTTATGACGTTGGAATGATTGATTGCCACTAGAAAACCATGACTATTATATTGAACGGCCTGACCACAGTGCTGTAGCTGAACACAACTTTAGGCTTTCCCGGTTCTTTGGCTTAAGCGATAGCTATTGGTTACGCTTACAACCACCCGGCATTTTTCAGGCGCAAGTACAACAGCAGGCTGGTCAAGACTACGCCCCCCATCACCAACGGGTAGCTGTATTCCCAATCCAGTTCCGGCATGTGTTTAAAATTCATTCCATACCAACTGAATACCATCGTCGGAATCGCCAGGATTGCACCCCAACCGGCCAGGCGTTTGACAACTTCATTCTGCCGCACAGTTTCAAAAGTCAGGTGTACCTGCATTGCAGCAACCAGCATCTCGCGCATACCTTGAATGGTCTGGTCGATACGTTTGATGTGATCGGCAATATCGCGAAAATACACCTGCACATCATTAGGGATAACGCCGGTATGAAAGCGCATCAGCTCATTGCAAATATCGATAACCGGAGTGATCGCTCCTTCAAGCCGCAACAACTCACGTTTCAGCTCATAAAGTTCTTCGATGGTGTGTCTACTGGGCCGGTATTTAAAAATTGCCGCTTCCATCGCATCGAATCGTGACTGCAAGCCGTCAATGACCGGCAAATAATTGTCGACGATAAAATCCATGATCGAATACAACGCAAAACCGGGACCTTTAGCCAGTTGCTGCGGCATGGCTTCGCAGCGCCCTCTCACCTTGCTGTGCCCATGCGAATCGCCGTGCCTGACTGTGACCAGGAAGCGAGGACCCATGAAAATATGCGTTTCGCCGAACTCGACACGCTCTTTGCCCAGATGGGCGGTATGCAATACGATAAACAGCGAGTCGCCATATTCTTCAATCTTCGGTCTTTGATGCGCTGAACAGGCATCTTCGATAGCCAGCTCATGCAGACCGAATTCCTGCTGGATTTTAGCCAGCAATTTGCCATTCGCCTCGCGCAAGCCCAGCCAGACAAAGGTATGTTCACGTTTCAGCACTTCACTGATGTCTTCAATTACCACATTGCCGATACTGATGCCGTTTTGATAAGCCACACATTTCATCACCATGCGGTTATCGATTGTGTCTTTCAAAAACGTCTCCCTCTGTATGGTCGAAACTTTGCCGATATTTTGTGGCAAGTTAAAAAAGGGTAAAGCAGACAGGTCTTGCTCCCGACGTTGAAGCTGAGTCGAGCTTTTCATACTTGTTCTCCATTGAAGCCGAACACTGATCAATCCGTCGTTGGCTTTATTCGACGGACAACTGCTTCTCCAGCACCTCCATGCTCTCGTGCAGTCAGGCCAATTAACATTTCGTGGTTTAGTCAAAATTACCCATTATGAAACGTGATCCAGTCGGTGCGAATTTTGTCCCAATCCTGGATCGCCAAACCATAAGAGCTGAAAAGCTCACGAATCTGGTGCGAATCCCACTTGAGAACATCTTCAAGTATCGGCACCAACACACTAACGGAGTTATCGCTGAGCACGGTCCGGTTAGCAATGCGACCGATGGCTTTTGTCTCAGAGACTGCGATAGTGTGACCATCACGGCTATTCACATCGTGCATCATGTAAAGATCCGAGCTGCCATCACCAACATAAATAACTCGGTCCGGGCTCATATGGAGCTTGAGCTCCAGCTCTTGCAGCACAGCAACCTTGCCGTAGCCCGCAGGTACGCGATGAACCGAGCAAATCTCACCCGTTTCAGGATCGAATTCCAATTCGGTGCCGAACACGTTCTCCGGCGGGACAATGCCTTCGAGCGCCGAACGCACGACCTCTATCGGCCCGGCGGAGATCACGAAGAACTGGAAACGGTTTCCGTCCAGGCCTTTGCTTAAGATTTCTACGAACAACTCGACATTATCTTTAAGGCGGACCCGCTTGCCTGCTTCAACAAGATGCTCGCGTCGGACACTACGAAATGCAGGGTCATGCCGTAACAGATAAGCCAACTCGGCACCTGGCTGAACGAGGTTCGAACGCGCGAGACCCTTGACCTTTTGCTCGAAATCGGAAATATCCAGCATCTCTGCCAGCGCATTACCTGAATCGTTGAAGCTCAGCGTCTGGTCGAAGTCGCTAGCTACAAGGTAGTCCGTTGTTGTATCGAACTTGGTAGTTGTGACGCTCATGTTGTTTCAGCCTTTATGAAGAAATGATAACTTAAGTATGTGGGAGCACGAACCTCAATACTTCAAGGTACGACACATCTTATTATACCCAAAGGACTAAAGGATTCCTTGCGTCATTCCTCGCTCATATTCTCCTTTGCTCAGCTCATCTGTTGGCTCTGGCCCGTATTTGATAACATCTGTTGTTCCAGCGAAGCCATGCGTGTATGCAATCGCGCCAACTCGCTGAGAATCTGGTCTTCCCGAGTCTGAATACGACCGGCATCTTGTTCGATCAGCCGTACGTCCATTCCCAAAGTATCCAGATTCCTGCCGATCAGCGTTACCGAAACCAAGGCGGTGAATAACGAAAAAAACACCAATCCAAATAAAATCAGGCCCGCCGCCAACAAACGCCCAAAAAAGGAAACCGGAACCACGTCGCCGAACCCCACATGTGTCGTCGTCACCCAAGCCGACCAAATTCCGTCCAGCGGCGACTTGATATTTGGATCAATCAAGAAAAGCAGTATGCCGGCAACGACGGTCACAATGGCCGCAAGCAAGACCGAGTAACCCAGATTCCTGGATTTAAACAGATCCGTCTTGAGGTTATTCCCCCATTGAATGGCGTTATAACATTCCGTTAAGCAACGCATATTTTTTATTCTCCTACTTAGGTTTGTAATTCAATTAACAATAAATCCATTCAAATCTTCTGCGTACGGGTATCCTGGTGCATAGTCGATCTCCAGGATATCCATCAATAGATCTATTCAACAAGCTTTTGCTGGCGAATGATTTTCCCCGTTGCCAAGTCGCAAGTTATCAACCACTCAGGGCCGTCAACCGCCTGTATCTCATATTCCATCCAATAATCTCCTTGCTGGTTTAACATTCGCAACATTCGCCGTTTCTCAATTACGCCCGGGTGCAAAAGTAAAGCCTTTCGCTCGCAGGGTTCAATATAAACCTTGCTGGGAGGTAGTAAAAAACGGTCGGCAATTTTCTGATTTGCCTCGACGGGCTGTAGCAAGGCTGCTGCTATCAGTAAGCCATAGCCGGGTTTTATAATCGCTCCACTCAGCCTAACGCAAGGCTTCCAAAGCCAGATTCAAGTTCAGGACATTCACCCGAGATTCTCCAAATAAACCCCATTGCCGCCCTTCCGTATGGGCTTGTACTAACTCCCGCAGCTTTGCCGGGGCGATGTTACGGGCCTTGGCGACGCGATTGATTTGATATTCCGCTGCCGCAGGACTGATGTGCGGGTCAAGTCCGCTACCTGATGAGGTAATCAGATCAACCGGAACCAGCGCTTTATTATCAGGATCGGCTGCTTTTAATGCTTCAATACGGGCTTTAACTGCATCCACCAGAGCCGGATTGGTCGGTCCCAGGTTCGATCCGCTGGAAGCACCGGCATTATAAGGAAAAGGCCCTGTAGCGGAAGGCCGTCCCCAAAAATGACCGGGACTGCTGAACGGCTGTCCGATCAGACCTGAGCCAATGGTCTTGCCGCCACCATCTGTTATCAGGCTACCGTTCGCCTGACGGGGAAGCAGAAGCTGCGCCAGCCCCGTAACCACAGCCGGATAAATAACGCCTGTTAAGACACTGAATATAAAAAATAAAATAATCGCAGGTTTGAAATGTTTAATCATTGCCAGCTCCTTTAAACTAGACCTAGCGTGACCAGAATCAGGTCAATCGCCTTTATGCCGATAAACGGGACAATCAACCCGCCTATACCGTAAACAGCCAAATTATTTTGCAACAACGTAGCAGCGCCCACCGGCTTGTATTTAATGCCTTTTAATGCCAGTGGAATCAGCGCGACAATAATCAGAGCGTTAAAAATCACCGCCGACAGAATCGCGCTCGCCGGTGTTGCCAGCTCCATCACATTCAAGACGTTCAGTACCGGATAAGTCGTTGCGAACGCGGCCGGAATAATTGCGAAATATTTGGCGACGTCATTGGCGATACTGAATGTAGTCAGCGCGCCGCGCGTCATCAACATCTGTTTACCGGTCTCGACGATTTCAATCAGCTTGGTGGGATTGGAATCCAGATCAACCATATTGCCCGCTTCTTTCGCGGCTTGCGTACCGCTGTTCATCGCCACCGCCACATCAGCTTGCGCCAGCGCCGGAGCGTCGTTAGTGCCGTCGCCGGTCATCGCCACCAAACGCCCTTCAGCCTGATATTGCCTGATTAATTTCAACTTCGCTTCCGGCGTCGCTTCGGCAAGAAAATCATCCACGCCCGCTTCAGCAGCAATAGCCGCCGCTGTCAGGCGGTTATCGCCGGTAATCATGATGGTCTTGATGCCCATTTGCCGCAATTCGGCAAAGCGTTCCTTAATACCACCCTTGACAATATCCTTGAGCTCGATAACACCCAATACCCGGATACCTTCAGCCACAACCAGAGGAGTACTGCCGCGACGAGCCACATCATCAACCATTTTCGAAAGCTCGGCTGGAAACTTGCCGCCCAGTTCTTCAACATAAATACGAATGGAATCGGCTGCGCCCTTACGAATCTGTCTTCCTTCAAGATTAACGCCGCTCATCCGGGTTTGCGCACTGAAATGTACGAAAGTAGCCCCTAGCGATTGCACATCCCGCTCCCTGAAGCCATGCTTCTGCTTTGCCAGGATCACCACGCTGCGGCCCTCAGGCGTTTCGTCCGCCAGCGAAGCCAATTGTGCCGCATCGGCAAGTTCCTTTTCGGCAACACCTCTGGCCGCTATAAAAGCGGAGGCCTGACGGTTACCCAGCGTAATCGTGCCGGTTTTATCCAGCAACAATACGTCAATATCGCCAGCCGCTTCCACCGCCCGTCCCGATGTCGCAATCACGTTTTTCTGCATCATCCGTCCTATACCGGCCACGCCGATGGCAGACAATAAACCGCCGATGGTCGTTGGAATCAGGCAGACCAGCAAGGCGACAAGAACTGTCAGTGTGATCGGTTGGCCTGCCCCGGAACTTGCTACAGCGTATAAAGAAAACGGCAGTAAGGTCACGGTTGCCAACAAAAATACCAAAGTCAGGGCGACCAACAAAATAGTCAAGGCGATTTCATTAGGCGTTTTTTGCCGTTTGGCGCTTTCGACCATCGAAATCATCCTGTCCAAAAAGGCTTCACCCGGATTGGCGGTAATGCGTGCAACCAGCCAGTCCGATAACACCCTTGTACCCCCGGTCACGGAACTGAAATCGCCGCCCGATTCACGAATAACCGGCGCACTCTCACCGGTGATCGCGCTTTCATCTACAGAAGCAACACCTTCAATCACTTCACCGTCGCCGGGAACAAAATCACCGGCTTCGATTAAAACCACATCGCCGCGTCGCAAACTGGAACCGGCCACTTTAGAATAATTTGAACCGTAGCGTGGTTCGTCCAGTTTTTTTGCTGCAATATCGCGCTTGGCACTACGCAGGAATGCGGCCTGTGCCTTGCTGCGCCCCTCGGCAACCGCCTCGGCAAAATTGGCGAACAGCACCGTTCCCCACAGCCATAAACTTATCGCCAAAATAAAGTTGGCAGGATCTTTGCCATCGCCATTAAGGGCTTGCACCCATAGCACGGTCGTCAGCATACTGCCTATATATACGACAAACATCACCGGATTCTTCCATTGTTGCTGCGGGGCGAGCTTGCGGAATGAATCCAGCAAGGCTTCACCAAGAATTTGCGGATCAAATAAAGATGTCGAAACAGTTTGATTACTCATGTGATTTTCCTTACAGATTATTTGGCTGAGCCAACGCCAACCATTTGCAAATGTTCAACTACAGGCCCTAAAGCCAGGACAGGAACAAACGTCAGCGCACCGACCATCAGCACAGTACCTATCAATAACACTACAAACAGCGGCGTGTGGGTCGGCAAGGTTCCCGGCCCTATCGGCACAGTCTTCTTCGCCGCAAGGGAACCCGCAATAGCGAGCACCGGCACCGCCAGCCAATAGCGTGAAAACAGCATGGCCACACCCAACAAGGCGTTATAAAACGGCGTATTCGCTGAAAGCCCGCCAAATGCACTGCCGTTGTTGTTACCCGCCGACGAGAATGCATACAGCACTTCGCTAAAACCATGCGCGCCCGGATTGAAAATTGAAGCCTTACCGACATCAACCATGACCGCAAGCGCGGTACCGCCCAATACCATCAACGGTGGAATCAAAATAGCGATTGCCGCCATTTTCATCTCATAGGCTTCGATTTTTTTACCCAGATATTCCGGTGTACGGCCTATCATCAAGCCGGACACAAACACCGCAACAATCGCAAACATAATCATGCCGTACAAACCTGAACCAACGCCGCCGAAAATGACTTCGCCCAACTGCATCAGCCACATCGGTACCAGGCCGCCAATCGGCGTGAAAGAATCATGCATCGCATTAACAGAACCATTGGAAGCTGCGGTTGTCGCCACCGCCCATAATGCGGAATTGGTGATGCCAAAGCGGGTTTCCTTACCTTCCATATTGCCGCCGGACTGCCCGGCGCTTGCCGACTGGTCAACGTTTAATGCCGCCAGCGCAGGGTTACCGTCCTGCTCGGCAGGCACGGTAACAAAAATCAGTGCGACCAATACCAGCGTCATCGCCGCCAGTACCGCCCAGCCTTGACGCGTGTCACCCACCATCATGCCGAAGGTGTAACACAGCGCAGCGGGTATCAATAATATCGATAGCAGTTCCAGGAAGTTGCTTAACGGACTCGGGTTTTCCAGCGGGTGCGCCGAGTTGACATTAAAAAAGCCGCCGCCATTAGTACCCAGTTGTTTGATAGCAACCTGAGAAGCGGCAGGCCCCACCGCTACGGTTTGCGCTTTGACTTCGACCGTTTCCAGCACGGGTTTGCCGGCAGCATCTTGCAGCGCTACACCGTCTGCACCCAGTTTAGGTTGTTCATAACTGACTGACTCAACCAACGATACCGTCTTGTAAGGCTTAAAAGTCTGCACTACGCCCTGCCCCACCAGCACCAAAGCCAGAATTAAAGACAATGGCATCAGGATGTACAACGTACTACGGGTAAGATCCACCCAGAAATTACCGATAACATCGGCTTTACGACGCGTAAACCCGCGAATTAAGGCTACCAGCGTCGCCATGCCCGCAGCAGCGGAAACAAAATTCTGCACAGTAAGCCCGAGCATCTGGGTCAGATAGCTCATCGTGGTTTCACCGCCGTAGCCCTGCCAGTTGGTATTGGTGGCAAAGCTGACTGCCGTATTAAAAGCCGAGTCAGCGCTGACGTTGGACAGGTTCTGCGGATTAAACGGCAGCGAAGCTTGCCAGCCCTGCAAGGCAAAAACCGCCAGAAACCCCAATAGGTTAAACACCAGCATCGCGATAGCATAATCCGTCCAGCGCATCTCATCCTTCGGATCCACGCCACTGAGACGATAAATTAATGTTTCGACCGGCAGCAACAAACGGCTCCAACCTACCGGCTCACCTTCATAGACTTTTGCCATATACCAGCCTAGCGGTTTTGCCAGCGCCAGCAGAGTCACTACATACAATGCAATTTGAAAAAAACTGTTACTTGTCATCAGAACTTCTCCGGATAAAACAGCGCAGCAAGCAGATAAACAAAGATCACCACAGCCAAACCACCACTCAGCAGATAAATCCAGCTCATGACTGTCCCCTTAAAACTTCACAGGCATAAACCAGCGCGGCGGTGACAGCAAAAAACACCGTTGTTATTACAAGATATACAGCAAACATAGAACCTCCCTCTATAAAACGACTGAATTTGAACGCTGATTCCAGAATCTTCGCCAAATCATCAAGGTCAGTCTACTCGTAAATACCATAAAAAATCTGTAAAAATTCAGCTCGGGTGAATACATTAAGAAACCTGATTTTCTGGCAAAACAAACCGAAATGTTATGTAAACTATTCCTCTATACTTTTGCCTTACTGGCGACCTGACAGCTGTGACCAGAAACTCTGCGAAATAAAAACCAGCTTTTATCTTCTTTAACCTGCATATTCATAATGAACACCAGCACACCTGAAACCGGCACCCAGACGCAAATCAATGAGTTGTTAAAGGCCAATGAAATGCTGCGACGGGCGCTTGCCCGTTTGACCGTACAAGACAATTTACACAGCTTTTTTCAATGCATTCTGCTGGAAATGACTGCAAACACCGGTGCCAACCACACTGCGGTATTTATCTACCAGAAAACCAGCCATAACCTGCAGATGGTCTCGACCGTGCATGAAGGCACCGTGCGTGATATTCAACACGACCCCGTTTTCGTACCCTGGCGCAATCCGATTCCAGCAGACATCACACCGGCCTGGCAGAAATTATGCGAACTCCGGAAAACAGTCTGCATTGACAACGATAACTCGCCGCCGGAGCATTGGCCGAAATCCAAAACCTGGCATGCTGAACAGGGTCATAAAACCATTCTGGCGATTCCATTAATCATCGGTGACGAGGTGCTCGGCTTTCTCAGACTGTGCTTTAAAGCTGCATTTCAGCCTTCCGGCACCCTGATTACCGAGTGCGAAACTATCGCCCAGCAAGCCGCTATTGCCTACAAACTGAAACAATTAGCCGATGATGCCCGGATTGCCGCCGTTGCCAGGGAACGCGAAAATGTCGCGAATGAACGCGCCCAACAGCTTTTTAAAACCTTTACCGTATTACGCAGAACTTCCGCAAAACTTGCCCAGGACTTTGAGCTGAAAACTTTTTTAGAACACGTACTGGTGGAGATCAATGACCATTTCCAGGCAGATGCGGCAATACTCTCGATCTATGATGAAGAGAGCGCCCTGTTTACAGCCCTGGCGCATGTAGAAAACGGCAAACTGAATAGTAAAGAAAATTTTTGTTGTACCCGGGCGAATGCGGAAATGTTCCTGAAAGCATTGACTGCAGCTGACGGCGTCCGCGAGTTTGATGTTGAATCCGAAGCGCATTTACTGCTCCACTGTAGCGTTGCCTATCATCGTAAGCGTGGACACGCACGAATTTTTGCCATTCCGCTGATGCTGGGGGAACAAGTCAAAGGCTATATCGGGGTGGCGATACGCACCCGGGAAACACTGGTGTTACATCAACAGGAACTGCTCCTGGCACTCGCCCATCAGGCATCAATGGCAATCCAGCTGACGCGGCTGGCTGATTCAACCCAAACCAATGCCATACTGGCAGAGCGTAACCGCATGGCGCGGGAAATTCATGACACGCTTGCCCAGGGTTTTACTGCCATCCTGGTGAATATAAAATCGTTACGCAAACAAGCCCGGCTGTTCCCCGGCGAAATCAGCAATACGCTTGAAGCATTGCAGCAACTGGCCGAGGATAACCTTATCGAGGCCCGGCGTTCGGTAAGGGGACTCAGACCACGGGCATTGGGACAAGGTTCGCTGCTCGACGGCTTGCGGAACCTGGTCGATTCGGTAGAGCGTACCGGAGACACCAATATTGAGCTGCTCGCAGATGCTCAATTGCCGGTTATTCCTGAAGAAATAGAAGATGAATTAATTCGGATTGCCCAGGAAGCCTTGCAGAACGCACTTCGCTATGCTCACGGAACCGATGTAACCATCAACTTGCAAGCCGCTGACGAACAAGGTATTCATTTAATGATTAGCGACAACGGCAACGGCTTCGATCAAAACACAACCAAACCGGGGTTTGGCCTGATTGGAATGGGCGAACGGGCAGCCCACATTGGCGCTGCTATCACCATTATTTCCGAGCAAGGCTTTGGCACGCAAATAATCGTTGCCTGGTCGCCCGGCTTAAACAACCAGGAAAGACGATGACCCTTGCAAAACCCTATACGGTTTTGGTCGCGGACGACCACGCCATTTTCCGTAAAGGCTTGATTAGCCTTATCGCTCAAGTGGAAGATTTTACTGTGGTTGCCGAGGCGCAAAATGGCCTGGAAGCCGTAGAACTTTTTCAACAAATCCAGCCGGATTTAATGCTGCTCGACTTGCAAATGCCGGCAATGGAAGGGGTTGATGTCGTAAAAACCATTCGAACTTTCCAGATGGATGCCAAAATTATCATCCTGACAACATTTGATACCGACGAAGATATTGAATTGGCGCTTAAAGCCGGTGCGAAATCTTATTTACTTAAAGATGTCGCTGAAGCCGAATTACTGGATTGCATGCGTAAAATATTGACTGGAAAAACCTACCTGCCCGATCCGGTAGCTGCAAGGCTGGTGGAACGTTTGACCCAGGTGCAACTTACCTCACGTGAACATGCAGTACTGAAACTACTGGCGGAAAAAAGCATGTCCAATAAACTTATCGCGCTTGAGCTTGACATTTCAGAAGCCACCGTCAAGTCCCATCTATCGCACTTGTTTGAGAAGCTGGCGGTTACCAGTCGTACTGAGGCTATTAATGTGGCTGCACGCAGGGGATTAGTGCGAGTTGGAAAGTAATGTTTGGATTGTCTGCCCCTTTCTTCTTGGCTACAAAACTCGGTTTAACTCTTATTTCACCAACTCCTCTTATTTAGCTAATGTTAGCTATAAGTTAGTTAAGAACCCATTCAAATAAATTTATAGGTTAAGCAACGTTACTTCAGTCTATTAACCGCCTCAATAAGTTGAAAATTGAGTCACTGGTTTTTAAGAACACCAAGTTCAACATCAAAGTTTTCATAAAAATTTAGAACTGATGCCCATGTGACCAAAAACAGCATTAAAAAACGTTGCAGTAACTGAGACTGCAATAAATGTGCGCCTTTATATTTGTGACTCGCTAACATGCAAGCTAACTAACCGGTGCGCTACTTTTTGGCGCGTCCGGGTTGGACGTAGCGACATGAGCGAGAACATATTTACGAAGCAACTTGGCAAGCTCGTGAACTGGCAAGTTTTTTTCAGAAAATTCATCCCCGTGCGAAATTGAATCGCGCAGTTTTTTGAGATCGCTGAACTGCTTGAAATCGTCTTCGATCTCTTTGTCCGGTGCATTTGGAAAAAGCACAGCAGCTACAACTAAAAATTTGTCCGTAAGCCTATACTTGTCCTTCATGACATCCTTGATTCGATTTAGAAACCGCTCCCTTAATGTAAGCTGTCCGGTTCTCGCTAGTGGTGAAAAAAAAGCGTTCTCGTATATTTTGAATGATTTCGCGAAAAATATTTCAAGGGCAGCCCATCCCGAAAGGAATGCCTTTAAGCGATCTGATCCGTAGTCGGACATCTGCGAAAATAAACGCTCCACTGATTCCAAATCATCCGCTTTTTGAAGCATGGTATAGAGCTCCGTAATGCGATTTATACTATCTTCTGATAGGGATCTTGATACGGTCAGATCACCTGACATCGTGAAGGTGACGCTATGCACAATTTTTCCCGCATCGTTGGTTAGGTAGGTGTTTAGTCCCACAATTAAGTGGTCTGGATGAATAGTAAAAATATCTGGCGTTTTTTGGTAAAAATTGAGTATAGCTTCGAAAGGGGATATGCGTCCAATAGCGCGTAATTTGAGGTTAAAGTTATAGTTCAGGATATAG
>Ga0208754_100071_pt1 | contig 78606 bp, 64 predicted proteins | sample LakWasMet55_HOW8_2_FD_183889 | JGI IMG/M metagenome (GOLD analysis project Ga0208754, IMG submission 183889) | Freshwater sediment methanotrophic microbial communities from Lake Washington under simulated oxygen tension - Sediment Metagenome... | ecosystem: Environmental > Aquatic > Freshwater >... | reverse complement strand
GGCATTATTAGATCGAATTACCCACCACTGCGATATTTTGGAAACCGGTAACGATTCCTATCGATTTAAACAGCGGAAAAAGGCAGTAGAAAACCAATAACCCTATATTTAAACTGGAAACTTTTCAAAGCCGTTTGACACCTATCACGTCCAATATATCGTGACAGTTGAATAACTCCGTTCAATTAAGCACAGATCGTTTTGCCTGTGCATCCAGGCGTTAGCGTCCTACATCGCTGCCTTCATAGCCGGAAGGCCGGGCCATAAGTCAGGCCGACTCGGTTGGACGCACAACATAAGAAACTAATGGATCTAGGCGGCATCGCTTGGCTAAGACACCAGATTGATAACGGCTAGTGTGATTATGCAGGTCTCTTGAACGGTAGCACTTGCGCCCCATTCTTCAGCCCATCCAGGTAATCCGCCCAGGCTTGCATCATCTTATGGCGTTCTGGTAAGTGTGCCGTGCGGTTATAGGCGCGTCCGTTCGGGTCTTTTACTGCATGGGCTAGTTGATGCTCGATAAAATCAGGCCGAAAGCCTAGCACTTCATCAAGTACGGTTCTGGCTAACGCCCTGAACCCGTGTACTGTCATTTCATCTTTACCGATCCCCATACGGCGCAAGGCTGCCAATAACGCCATGTCGGACATTGGCCTAGAACCGTTCACAGTTCTGGCACTTGGGAATACATAGCGCCCGTTTCCGGTTAAGGGTTTGAGTTCTTGCAGGATTGCCACTGATTGAGCGGATAACGGCACTATGTGCGGGGTTTGGGTCTTTGTTACCAGATACCGCCATTCTTTGGCCTCCAGGTCTATATGTTCCCATTCGGCTTGTCTGAGTTCGCCCGGTCTTACAAATACCAAAGGCGCGAGCTGTAACGCGGATTTAACGATAAATGAGCCACTATAACCATCAATGACGCGTAGCAGTTCGGCGGCTTGTTTGGGTTCTGTTACCGCTGCAAAATGCCCTGATTTAACTTGCATCAATGAGCCGCGTAAATCGGGGGTTATATCGCGCTCTGTGCGCCCTGTAACGACTGCATAGCGGAAAATCTGGCTACATAAGCTAAACGCTTTGTGTGCCGTGTCAAAGGTCATTCTGTCTTCAATTTTTCTTAATACCGTCAAGAGTTCAGGCGGTTTAATGTCGATGATGGGCTTGCCGCCAATATAGGGGAATATGTCTTTATCCAATAACCTAAGCGAGCGTTTTCTATGGCTTTCTGATTTCTCGGTCATGTTCCTTTCGTACCACTCGCGGGCGATCACTTCAAAGCTGTTTGCCGCGCTTTCGGCTTTGGATTGCTTAATGGCTTTTTTGTTTTCGTTTGGGTCGATACCGTCGGCTAAGTGCTTACGCGCATTTTCGCGTTTTTCTCGCGCCTGCTTCAGACTCGTATCTGGATAAACGCCCAGGGCTAACACTTTTTCCTTACCTTCAAAACGATATTTAAGCCGAAAGTATTTAGAGCCGTTGGGATTAACCAGCAAGTACATACCTTTCTCATCAGGTATCTTGTAAGCCTTTTCTGGTAAGGGTTTGGCGTTCTTTATGGCGGTATCTGACAGGGGCATGGCGGTATCAACTCCAGTGAAATTGAATATACCCCCAAAGATACCCCCGTGAATGGGGGTATGTCAATACATCTACTTGCACTTCGCTGGACAATAAAAAACCCGCTAAGCCTTATGACTTGCAGGTTTTTGGACTTCTTTGATCTTCGTTGTATGCTCGTATGGCGGAGAGCTAGGGATTCGAACCCCAGGAAGGGATAAACCTTCAACGGTTTTCAAGACCGCCGCTTTCGACCGCTCAGCCAGCTCTCCACGAGCCGCGTATAATAACTGATCGAGTTTAAAAATCAATTTTTTATTGGTTTTTGGGCTTATTCATTCAACCGGCTACTGCTGTAATACTATTTAAGAACTGCGATAACAACCTGTTAGATAAGCTTGTTATCACTGAAAAAACCAGAAATACATCAGCCATTATTTAGTCGGTAATCCCGTTAGCCAATCCTGAATTCGGTCAGCCGCTTGCCGGGTTAATTCTGCAAAACCGCTTACTGCCCCGGCCGCATCAGCTGTTGCGGTAACTTGCTGCAAACGAAACTCGTGCGTTTCGACAATAGTTTTATTATCCGAGCCATAGGCTTCAGCAGAGAAATGCAACAATACCCGCGCTCGTGTAGAGGATTCAAATTGCTGCTCAAAATCCAGTAAACGAATAGCCAGTGGCTGCTTGAATGCCTTGCCGCTGGCAATCAGTTGCTGCTCGAACAATTCCGGCGGCGGTGCAATCCAGCGATCCAGCGTGTAAGACCTTACCGTGGTTGGCGATGAGTACAGCAGCCGGTAATGAATATGGTTGTCCCAAAGCCATTTGGGAGCATCTACCGTGATGACGTTCTTCGTTCCTCTGGCACCATAACCGGGGCTGTTGGCGTTAAACCAGCCAAGATCATGTACGGCAGCGGGTTGCTGAGGGTTAATGCCGCAAGCTGTCGCAAGCAACGTTAATAAACCGGCTAATAAAATTCTCATCTGGGTTCCTTGTAGCCGGGTTCGCCTGGCCCTGCGGATTGTTGCTCTGGCCCCAGCAGCAATGCTTGCGGGTTATTTTCCAGCATCGTGGCGACCCGTTTAACCTGGCTGGATGCCGACTGCAAATCCACCAGTAATTGGTTCACTTTCGGTAATGTTGTTTGTATTAAAAGATCACCGGCATTATTGCCGGTTTCGGCAAGCGTGTTGGCTTTTTTGCCAAGATTTTTTGCTTCTCTGGTTAAATCCCGCAAATCCTTGGTCAGGTCGTCAATATGTGCCAGCGTTTTTCTTGCGTCCGTACTCAATGCAGGTACTTCAGAAAGTGCCTTGTCCACTGACACTTGCAGCTCAGAAAGTTTATTGGTTAAGGTTTTCAGGTTCCCCAGAATATCGCCAATATTTTTTTCATTTTCAGTATTTAATATCGAGCTTAGTCTTTGCATTAAATGATCGGCTTTATGCAATAACTCTTCGCCGGTATTCATCAGCTTATCGGTGATTGACGGCACCAATGGAATACGGGACAGGGGATTATTTCCCGGTGGCAACAATGCCGGAATAGTACCTGCATCTTCTAATTGAATCTGGGTTAAACCGGTCACGCCCTTTAATTGTAAAGTCGCAAAAACCCCCTTGGTAAAAACGATGTTTTTATCAACCTCAATCGGTACCAGAATCGTGCCTGAGTCATTCGGGTCAAAGAAAATCTTAATGACTTTACCGACAGCAATGCCGCGGTAAAAAACCGTTGATTCAGGATTAAGACCGGAAACCGATTCGCGGGTTGAAACAACATAAATATTGCGCTCCCGCTCAAAATGCCCGATCCAGTATATGATCAGGGTTACCGCCGTCACTAAAACGATTAAAAAAAGCCCGGTAATCAGTGCGTGCTTGTCTCTACCCATGCGTAGCCTCTTGATATTGAAATACCCGCCGAGCGCGTTTATTGTAAAAAAACTTTTCAATAAACGGATGCTTGCCGTCTAAAACCTCTGCCAGCGTACCGAAAGCAACCAATTGATTATCCGCCAGCACGGCTACCTTGGTGCACAAATCCCTCAGAATATCCAGGTCATGGGTCACCATAACCACAGTAAAATTAAGCGCCTTATGCAACTCGGATAACAGGCTGACAAAATCTTCACTGGAAATTGGGTCGAGGCCGGAGGTCGGTTCATCCAGCAGCAACAAGCCCGGCTCCATAACCATCGAACGGGCCAACGCTACGCGCTTAATCATGCCACCGGACAAATCAGCCGGCTTTAACCAGGCATCATGATCCGATAAACCAACCATGGACAGCTTCATAAACACGATCCGCTCAATCAACGCTTCATCTTTAATGCCCAATTCCCGTAACGGAAAAGCAATGTTGTCAAACACATTTAACACGCTGAACAGTGCGCCTTTCTGGAACAGCACCCCGCAATCATGGCGCAGGCGTTGCCCGTGATCGGCATTAGCCTGCTTCAAGGATTGCCCCATAACGATGACTTCACCCCGGCTGGGTGTTTGCAGACCGATAATTTCGCGTAACAACGTGGTCTTGCCGCAACCTGAGGCACCGACCACCCCGAGTATCTCGCCATGCTCCAGACAAAGATTAATATCCTGATGGACGACTTTACTTGTGCCCGAAGCGGTATCGCCAAATTCCGTCCAGACATGCTCAATCTGTATCGCATAGGGAACGGTCATGGCATCCCCACGCCCATAAACAAAATAGCAAATACCGCATCGACCATAATCACCACAGTAATCGCCGCCACTACGGAATTGGTCGTTTCATTGCCCAGGCTTTCCGTATTCGGCTTGATCCTGAAGCCAAAATGACAGGCAATCAACGCAATCATCAAGCCGAATACAGCACTTTTACCCAAACCGATAAACACATTAACCAATGGCACAACATCAGGGATTTTAAGAAAAAACTGCTGATAACTGATGTCCAGGGTATTTTGTGCCGAAAACATCCCGCCTATCAGCGCCGCCGCACTTGTCCATGCGCTTAACAACGGCATAACTATCACCAGTGCCGCCACTTTGGGCAAGATCAGACGCAAGGAATGGGAAATACCCATCGCCGATAAGGCGTCCAGTTCCTCAGTAACCCGCATAATGCCGAGCTGCGCCGTCATCGCCGAACCGGAGCGACCCGCGACAAGAATAGCTGCCAGTAATGGCCCTAATTCCCGGATGATACTCAAACCCAGAATGTCGATAATATAAATTTCCGCGCCGAAAGTCTTTAATTGCAAGGCTGACAAATAACTCAGCACGATACCGATCAAAAAACCTACCAGCGCCGTGATCCCTAACGCCCTGACACCGGCATCATAAATCGTGATGGAGATTTCCGCCCTGGGAATCTCGCGCGGATGAACCAGCAGATAAGCTAAATCCAGCAGCAACTGACCTAACAAACCCACCACATTCAATAGCTGCCCCCAAAAGCCCAAAAGCAGTTGCTGGGTATAGCTAAAAAACAAACTGAAATGGGATGCAGGCGGTTCGACAACCGGCAAAACCTGTGCCTGCCAAAGATCGAACAATCGTTGATGTTCGGGCTTTAGCTGCAACGCCGTCGGCACTTGCCCACCCCACGCTTGCCACAATATCAACGCGGAAGCACTGTCGAGCACATCAATCGAACGTAAATCCCATTGCAGGGTTTTTAACTTGGCATTTTTACTGATTTTCCCGCGTAAATCAGGCGACTTGACCAAACTGCGAATATTCCAATCACCTGATAGTTTTACACAGGACGGCCCTCCCTGTTGAGCCAGGATTTCAAATAAGGGCGGATTATCTGGACTTGATTGTTTATCGGTCATGCAGATGTGACTATAGCTGGGTCTTTAGTTCAGTGTATCCCATTATTTATCTTTGCTGGGTGGAAATATTATTAATAAGGCAGATCTTTCACATAAATTCGGGATGAACCGTGATTTTGGGATTGGCTTTTAAACAATTGCTTTCTGATTGGTGATCCAGCTTGACAGAATTAAACCGGATTGAGGCTATCCCAAACGACATAACAAACGTCGGACAACGCAGTTTTTTGCGGGATTGCCTTGTCGGCAACGTATTGACTGTTGCCTAATTGTTTACAACTTGTCTCTTTTCCTTCTGCCAATGCTCTAATTACCACGCTACATTGAGCACCCGGACAGCTTATCGAACGCTTAACCGTTTACCACTGTCGATTCGGCAAAAACTCCCCAACCCTGCCCCGATGCCACACAATAGAATCGTTTTATAATGAAAGCACCCATATCAATCAAAAGCAAGTTCTCTAATGCGCCGCCTTAAAACCGCTGTTAAGGTTTCTATGTTGGGCGAATTGAAAAAGTGACCATGTTGCCCGGAAATTTCATCGTAAGTGATTTCGCCACGGTAGTATTTTGACCATTCCCTTTCTGGATTGTCGTTTTCTTTATAAGGGTTAAATATACTGTCCCGGCCAAAAATCATCGCAATTTTGCCGTGGTAAAGGTTTTTTGGCGTTTCTTCCATAGAAAAAAGCAGTGCGACTTCTTTGTCATTCATCCAAAGCTGCTTGGCAACCGACATCGCAATCAATGCTCCCTGACAATTTCCACCGATAATGTATGGGCCTGAAAAAGGAATTTCGAGTATTTCCTTGACGTAATGCTTTGCCAATTGCTGCACCGTATCCTCTGTGTACTCCATGATATTATGCCCCGAACGCATCCCATATATCGGTCGGTCACCGCCAAGGCCATGCCCTAACTGGGTTAATTCATAATAGCTTTGTAAACACCAGAATAAAGGTACGGCTTTAACTTCAGTATTCAACCCCGTCATGATTGAGCCGGGGTTTTGTCTAGCCCCACGCCATTCTGCCGTTATTTGTAGTAATCGTTGATACAACTCGGGATCGAGTTGTTCAAAGCCCAGAGGAGGATTCAGGTATGTCTCCGATGGTCCGTTTGTCATTGATGCCAGATTTATTTGGGCTGTTATTTTTTCATTCATTGAAGCCAAGGTTAACATCTCGGAAAGCTCGATGTAAGGCAATTGGATTTTAAAGTGATTTTCAACTTGCGCAATCAGGCTAACAAATAATAGCGAATTACCGCCAAGATCGAAAAAGTCGCTATTCATGCTCTCGACAGGCCTTTCCAGCACATTTTGCCATATCTCCATCAACACCTTCTCTTGCGGCGAACGGGCTGGTATTGTCGGGCATTGCTGAATCGTTAGATTTAACGCGGGCAAGGAACTCTTATCCAGTTTGCCTGTTGCCATTAATGGAAAGTGACTTACTATTTCAATCGCTTCCGGTATCATCGACAAAGGCAGGCGACCCTTGGCAAAGGCTATAATTTCGTTTTCCCTGATTTCCGTGTTGTCGCAGGGCTGAACGTAAGCGACCAACACTTTGCGCCCTGAAGATAATACCTGAGCGATCACCACGGCTTTTTTGACACTAGGAAGTTGTTCTATGGTCAGGGCTACTTCTTTGGGTTCAATTCGTATGCCATTGATTTTTAATTGCTCATCCACTCTACCTAAAAAATCAATATTGCCATCTTCGCGATAACTGACCCTGTCACCGGTTTTATAGAGTACCGGATAAGGAATTTCAGCAAACGGATTCTCAATGAAAGCTGCCTGTGTTGCCACGCTGTTGTTCAAATAGCCACCGCCAACACACTCGCCAGAAAGATACAGCTCTCCGGGAACGCCGACAGGGCACAGCGAACGGTATGCATCCAAAATCAACGCATAAACATTATCAATAGGACGCCCTAACGGCACGGAATGATTGTCATGGTTATCCACTTCATGAAAAATAACGCCAATGGATGTTTCAGTAGGGCCATAGGTATTAAACACTTTTACCCAAGGGCAAAGCTGCCGGAACTGATTAACAACCTGAATATCCATCTCCTCGCCGCCAATAAACAAAAACTGTAAAGTCTCTAAATAACGGCCGCCGACCATACTATTTTTCAGATGCTCAACAAGCACAATAAAAAATGAAGGCACAAGGTCCATCATGGTAATGGCATTATGCCTGACTAACTGAAGCAGTTGCCGAATATTCAGCCGTTGGGAATCATCAGGGATAACCACAGTGGCACCATTGCATAATGGCCATAGTATCTGCCAAAGAGAAGAGTCGAAGTTAAGGCCTGACGTTTGCAGTATCCGGTGTCCCGGTCCCTCCCCAAAAACCCTGTGCATATAAAGCATGCGATTTAAAATTCCTCGATGAATATTTTTCGCTATTTTGGGATGGCCCGTTGATCCTGAAGTGCTGAAACAATAGATCAAATCATCAGGCAAATTAGGAACATTTATGTATTCCTGCCGATCAGGCATACTTTCATAAGCCAGACTGATAATTTTTTTATTCGAAAATTGCAGTGCAATAACATCTGCGTTAGTCACCATAACGGGATAGGCCAATTCGGCCAATAAATGCTTAATGCGCAATTCAGGCCATTTAGGGTCCAGAATAAAAAAAGCAGCTCCGCATTGCAAGATCGCCAATAAGCTGATCGGGGCTTCTAAACCCTGCTTCATAAGTACCGGGACGATACTTCCCCTCACCACGCCATTTTCTTGTAAAAGCACAGCCAGGTAATTGACTTTTAAAGCTAATGAACGGTAATTCAGCAGGTGTTCCTGATAAATAAAGCCAACGTTCTCCGGCACTTTTAAAAACTGGGCGGAGATTAAATCCTTGATAGTTTTATCATCCGGTCGTTGATAAATGTTGTTGTGTAGCTCTTTTAGTAAGTAATGACGTTCCTTATCAGAAACCAGCGGGAACTGACTGACAGGTATCTGAATAAAATCGGCCAGTGCGGCCAATATATGCAATAAAACTTTCTTAAATATTAAAGCTTGAGTATGACTAAAATATTTTTCATTAAAATCAATAACCACTTCCGGTTGAGCTGTTGTTGATGAATCGATTACCCAGACAGACAAAGGCAGTTGCTTGCTGCGGCTTTGAAGTAACATCGGCTGAATAATGCCGTCTACATCAAGATCCTCATATTCATAATTGTGATAAGTAAAGGCTACCTGGTAAAGCGATGCAGCACTATTATGATGCTTGCCTAAAAGCTTCGCTAACTGCGTGACTGGAAAACAACGGTGTTTATAATCCCGGCTTAGCACCTGGCTTGTTTGCTTCAATAGGTTTTGTACCGTGCTGTCTGGATCTATTTTTATGGAAAACGGAATTGTGGTTGCGAACATTCCGCCGATCATTTTTTCTGAATTATTCGCCCTGTTTGCGAGGGATAGTCCGAGTATAAAACTATCAACTTCTTGTACCCGGAAAAAATAAAGGTAAAGCGCGACAATCCATATTCGCTGCAAACTGCTGTTTTCCTGGCTTGCCAAATCCAATAATTGGGTTTTTAAACCAGCATCCAAATGAAACCGTAATTGCCCTGAACACCGTTGGCTTTTATCATGCAGCGGCTGGCGCACAAGTGCTGGCGGGGCTTGCCAATAACCCTTGGACAACCAGTAATCCATATCCCGTTGATAGCGGGATGAACTTAAATAATTTCTATCCTTATCAAGGAAAGAAATATAAGAGACCCTATCATGACCAGAAAACCTGACGGGCAAACTACGCTGGAAGTAAATGCCCATAACTTGCCTGATATAAAGATACGTTGACCAGCCATCGGCAATCAGATGGTGATATTTATGCAGCCAGCAGTATCTGTCGGCTGATATTTTGATCAAAAAAAATCGATATAACGGGCCGCTGAACATATCGATTGTTTTTTCTACTTCGTTATAAATCCATTCTAAAATAAGCTCTTGTTGTTCCTGATAAGCAGAAAGGTCAATACAGTGCAATTTGACGTCGCCACTAGATGAAAGCTTTTGTCGTGGCGCATCCTTGCTCCCGCATAACTCAAGCCTGAGGGCATCATTCTGATCGAATAAAATTTGTAAGCATTTCTTAAACAATGCCTCATCAATATTCACATCAATAAATACTGCCGTTGCAATCGAGTAAACCGATGATGCCGGATAAACCAATTGATCAAGATAAATATCGAATTGTGGAGAGGTAAGTGAAAAATCCTTGCTCATAATCTAGTCAATGACATACTAATAAAAATTAAACCCAACAGAATCATATCGCCTGCCGAGACTATACCTGTACACCATTGAAAGTTAAATCCAAGGCGTTGGCAATGCCTCGCCACAAAATCAGAAAAATTTATTGTGCAATCAGTTACAAGCACTGCGGAAATACGTTAACCAACCCCCAAAAATACAACCATCAATATCAATAACCTGCTTAATCCTGCAAATAATTAAATGCTTCTTCAAAGCTGCAGACACCTGTTGTTAAAATAACCTCAACTTAATACCGCCCTGGTCGCCAAAAATGAAATTTACCTTATTACTTTTAACAAGTTTATATTCTGCCGTAACTTCTGCTGACATTTATAAATGCACTAACAGCGCAGGCAAAAAAGTTTACAGTTCAGTATCTTGTTCAGACGGATTTGCCAGATCGGAAATCAATATTAAAAGCGGCAGTTCGCTTAATCTTGATGAGCAATATAACCAGCAGATTAAAAAGCAAAAAGAACAAGAAGCCAAACTGGAACAGGAAAAACTTGAGAAGGAACTCTTGGCACAAACTGAGGCGCAATTAAAGCAGGACGCCAGCAAAGCCAGTGCCGAAAACCAGCTCCTGATAAAAAACAACCGCAATGATTTTTCAGCATTCGCGATACCGCCTTATGATCCAGACCAGCTCACGCCGCTAGTTAAAAAATATCGCCATAGACTGCCTGAAATTGAACACCTAAGAGGACTGGCCGCGCAAAAAGCACTGGCATCAGGCCAATGTATCCGCGTTGAAGCCTCCGAATTGCATGCCAAAAGCACGAAAGATGCACTGATGTTCCTCGTCGATTGCAGCAGCGGAAAACAGCTTTATTTTAACGAACAAGAATTAGCAAAATAACGTCCATGTCTTTAGCAAAAACCATTCTAATCACCGGTTGTTCAACCGGCATCGGCTATACCACAGCGCTGGCATTAAAAAATCGCGGCCATAACGTCATCGCCACGGCAAGAAAGCCGGAAGACGTTTCGCGCCTGAGCAATGAAGGCTTCACCGCACTGCAACTGGATTTGGCTGACAGCTCAAGCATCCAGCGCGCGGTCGCACAAGCCATTGAATTAACGGACGGTAAAATTGACGCGCTGTTTAACAATGCCGCTTTCGGCCAACCGGGTGCCGTTGAAGATTTAAGCCGCGAGGTATTGCGTTATCAGTTTGAAACCAACCTGTTCGGCACCCATGAACTGACCAACCTGCTGATTCCGATCATGCGCAAGCAGGGGCATGGACGGATTATCTATAACAGCTCGGTATTGGGGCTGGTCGCCATGAGCTATCGCGGCGCTTACAACGCCAGCAAATTCGCGCTGGAGGGCCTGGCGGATACCTTGCGCCTGGAACTTTACGGCAGCAATATCCACATTTCGTTAATCGAACCGGGCCCGATTTTAAGCAATTTCAGGCAAAACTCGTTTGCCCTGTACAAGCAAAATATCGATCCGGCACACAGCGTCCATAAAGAGAAATATGAAGCGATGGCAGCCCGTCTACAAAAAGAAGGTGCCGCCGTCGCCTTCACATTGCCCGCCGAAGCCGTCGCCAAAAAAGTCATCCACGCCCTGGAAACCAAACAACCCAAAATCCGCTATTACGTCACCTTCCCCACCTATTTGTTCGCCTTTCTTAAACGGATTCTACCTATGTCCTGGCTGGATGCTTTGGTTAGGAAGGTTTGATTATTACCTAGTATCGTGATTCTGTAGTGGTTAAGTAAAAACAGGTTTTTAAACTATTTTTCTCGCCTGACCAATCCCTTTTCTTGTCACTTTTGAAAGGTTGTATTAATACTGAGGACTATCAACATATATTCCGCCATTTTCTATGTAATCATGAAGTGCAACATGCGTAACAGCTATTGTCGTTCTACAGATTTCGTTGATGTTTTGCAAAAAGGCCGCGTGGAAATAAAGCCACAGCATGTTTTTGAAATTATCAAGGGTTGCAAACTCAATACTATCGCTGAAAATGTTAAAGTGATTGGTGTGCTGGTGTTTTTGTATCCGATCATTGGCAAAGCAGTATTAAGAGTAATCTTGAAATTTATAATTCAGCGGTGCCGTCGTAACTCGAGTCAAGCGAATTGCTTGAGGTTTAAAATAATCTAGAAAATTTAACTCATTATCTACAAAACCGAGAACACAAAATGGACCAGCTCCTCGACCAAGGTATTGCCAAAGATCTCATCTCTTTAGATGTCGACCAGAAAAATATCAGCTACAAAATACAAAATAAACGTTTACGCTTTAATGATTCGGAGGAAAAAGTACGTGCCCGCGCTTATCTGTCGTTAGTATTGGAATATGGCTATACACCTGAACAAATCGATATTGAAGTTGCTGTCGAACACCGCGTTCCTAATGTCTTTTCAGATATTGTTGTCTATGCTGATAAATCCCTAAAAAAGCCTCTGATCACCGTTGAATGCAAACGAGAAGAAGCCAGTCAGGGAGAACTCGATCAAGGTGTTGAACAGGCCTTCGGTTACGCCAACTCAATGGATGCCGATTTCGTTTGGATGACTTCCGGTATTCGCAACGATTACTTCCGCCGCGACCGCGCCGCGCCCAAAGAACGCCACGCCAACCGTCTGGCCGATTTGCCGCGTCCCGGCAAGGAAGTTTCCCGCGCCAAGTACGTTAAAGGCGGCATCGGCGGATTTGAACTCAAAACTGTCGAAGAAAACGAACTGACCCGCATTTTCAAACAAGCCCATGATGCGCTGTGGGCGGGCGGTAAACGTAATCCGGCGGAAGCCTTCGATGAACTGGACAAGCTCATTTTCTGCAAAATCTGGGACGAACGCATCAAACGTAAAAACGGCGACCCATATAATTTTCAGATTTTCAGTGACGACAAAGGCGACGCGCTCAAACATCGTATCCATGACCTGTATCTGGAAGGCCGAAAAAAAGACGCCGAAGTGTTCAAAGATGACATTCGCCTATCCAATGCCGAATTGCAAACCGTGGTCGGTTACTTGGCGGCGACAAACCTGAATAAAACTGACCTGGATAGTAAAGGCCGCGCATTTGAGACGTTCATGACCGGTTTTTTCCGGGGCGAGTTCGGCCAGTATTTTACCCCGCGTAAAATCGTTCAGTTCATCGTTGATGCCTTGCCGATCAATAATGACAGCATCGTGCTGGATACCTCCTGCGGTAGTGGTGGTTTTTTACTGCATGCATTCGACAAAGTCCGAAAACAAGCCGACCGCAAAGCGCAAGAAGGCTATTTTGACCGAACTACGCCGGAAGGTTACAAGGAACATTTCGATTTCTGGCACGATTTCGCCGAACACAATCTTTACGGCATTGAAATTTCGGAAGGCATTGCCCGCACCGCCAAGATGAACATGATCATCCACGACGACGGCCATACTAACGTTATCGCCTCCGACGGCCTGGAAGCCATCGATACCTTGCGTGAACGAAGCAAAAACAAAGGCTTCAAGGAAAACGGCTTCGACTACATCATCACCAACCCGCCGTTCGGTTCCAAGGTCAAATTCGCCGAAAAACGCTACCTGGAAAATTACGCGTTGGGTAAAAAAGGAATCGACTGGATCGATGCCAAAATCAACAACGTTAATCTGTTGCGCGAAACGACCCGCGACCAGCAAACCACCGAAGTGCTGTTTATCGAGCAATGCCACCGTTTCTTGAAGCCCGGCGGCATGTTGGCGATGGTTATCCCCGACAGCATCCTGACCAACAGCTCGATGCAATATGTGCGCAATTGGATTGAAGAGCACTGGCGCATTGTCGCCGTGGTTTCGCTGCCGCAATTCGCCTTTGCCGCCAACGGCGCGGGGGTAAAAAGTTCGGTGCTGTTCCTGAAAAAATACAACGCGGCCATGACCGCCACAATCAAAGCTATCAAAACGCAAGCCCAGGATGATTTGTTTGCCGACAAAGCATTGGGTGCCGCGCTGGAAGCGTTAATCGAAGAAAAGAAAACCGCGCTCAAGCGCGGCGATGCCGTTATCCAGAAGATTGAAAACGATCTGGTCGCCAAGCTCGACGCATTCGAAGCCCAGGGTAATCTCACCGCGACGGACAAGCGCGAATTCAAGGCGCAAGCGAAAGCCGAGATCACCGCACACAAGGAAACCGAAGCTTACAAAGACTGGCACCAAGCCACCAACGACGATTATAACGAGCGCATCGCCAATCTGCGCGAAACGCTGGAAGATGACTTTCTCGCCAAGGTTAAACAGCAGCTTGATGATTACCCGATCTTTATGGCGATTGCCGAAGATATTGGCTACGACGCTACCGGCAGACCAACGGCGACCAATGAGCTGGAAACCGTAGCCAGTGAGTTAGCCCGGTTTTTGGAGCATCTTGAACAAGGAGACACGCGCCCTTTTGCTTAACCCCCGGCCTTGATGAAGACAAACTCTTCATGATTGGTCGGGGGCTGATGCAAACGCGGTTTGACCCATTTCATTACCTGCCACGTTTTATAAGGCTGGAAGCAAAGGTTGCGGCAAGGTCGTCGGCCAAACTGCGCAACTTCATTCGCGCTTTGTCGGGTGGAGCAACGCCCAAAGCCGAAGAGCAGGAGAAGTATTACGCTGACAGCGAAACCGGCATCCCTTTTGTACGAGTGCAAAACCTTTCCGTAAGTGGACAGCTTCAACTTGACGACGTCAAATACGTCAATCATGAAACGCACAACGGCTTGCTTGCGCGTAGTCAAGTCAAGGAGGACGACCTGCTGGTGAAGATTACCGGTGTAGGGCGCATGGCCGTGGCATCCGTACCAACGGCGGGGTTCGAAGGGAACATCAACCAGCATATTGCACGTATCAGCACAGATAGCCGCCATACCAGCGAAGTGTTGGCCGCATGGCTCAACACCGACATTGCGGAAACACTTGCCAAACGCCGTTCAACTGGCGGTACACGCCCCGCACTTGATTACGGCGCACTTCGTTCTATCCCGGTGATATTCAATGATGGAATTCTTGATGCAGTAAAAAACGCAAATTGGCAGCATAACCAAGCATTGGTCCAAGCCTCCAAGAGGTTGGAGGAGATTGATGATTACCTCCTGAATGAACTTGGCATCACCTTACCCCCCGAACCGGAAAACACTATCGCTAACCGCATCTTTACTACCCATCGGAGGGAGATTACTGGATGGCGTTTTGACCCTGATATGGCAGTTTATTCTAGGCACACCAGAACATCTAAATATGATCTTTCAAAGCTCAGAGACCACATGCTAACAGCACCGCAGTACGGAGCGAATGAACGTGGTATAGAGAGGACAAGCAAAAAAGTGCCTCGCTATGTCCGAATTACTGATGTCAATGAGTTCGGTGAGCTTTCAGAAGGGCTTGGTGTAGCTGCTGAAGTTGTGGAAGATAAATACCTTCTCAATCCTGATGATCTGCTATTCGCAAGAAGCGGTAACACAGTCGGTAAAACCTACCTTCATTCCGCATGTGATGAACAGCATATTTTTGCCGGATACATGATTCGCTTTAGACTGAATCCGGCAACGTTATTGCCGAACTATGCCTTTGCCTATACGTTGTGTCGAGCATACAAGGAATGGTGTACAGCCGTTCAACGCACAGCGGGGCAACCCAATATCAACGCTGAGGAGTACAAGAGTCTTCTAATTCCGATACCTCCCATTAATAAACAATCTGAAATCGCAGCTCGCGTGTTTGAAATTCGCGATCAAGCGAAGCGTCTCCGACAACAAGCCGAAGATGAACTAGAAACTGCCAAACGCCGCATTGAGGCCATGCTTCTTGGTGAGGGGGAAGCATGAGTTTAAAACATGATGCAGATGGTTTTCTGGTTGGCGCGCCAATCGGGCCTGTTACGTTACGCGGTGTTTTGGCTGACACCTTGGGTGGCTTTCTAGTAGTTCGCGGCTACGCTAAATTCAGTGTGCTTGCCGCTCGTTCTTTTGCTGATCCGGCTTATCAACGCGAATTAAAACCCCAGCACCAAGCTGATATTCAATCGTTTTACCAGCGCGGAGAATACCTATTTTTCCCCGAAGTAGTGTTGTTGCTAGAATTGTTGGCAGACTACGAAAAACCCGGTGCGCCCAATGCTAACGACCCTTTGCAAATGCTGCTAAAAGGAGAAACGTTCAAATCCAACGTCAACGAAGTCAGCGTTAAGATCACCAAAACCAAAACGGCAACAGATTCGGTAAGAGCCAATATCACCTTGCCAGAAGCAGCCGGAAAAGTCCTCAAGCGCATAGATGGCAACCATCGTATCCGTGCCTTTGAAGCGTTAACGGATGTTATGCGCCTGAACAGCAAGCCTGTCTCATTCTGTATTGTGCTGCTGGCTCAAGGACAGGCCAAGCAGAACGAAAAAGCACTTTTTTATAATATTAATTCAAAAGCACTACCATTGACTTCGGAAGAAGTATATCGGAGCATTGTCGAAGATGAAACGGGATTTCCTGATGATGTGTTAACAAAAGACTTCGGCGTAGAGTTTGTCCTTTGTCGTCAAATGCGCAAGAAGCTTAATTTTGATTATTTGCGCAATCTGCTTGCTGTATTCGGCCAAGGTAGCGGGCAGGATGACCGACGCTGTTCGGTGTTAATTGATTCGCTTAAAAATATTAGCTCTGAACAGTTGCCAAATCGCTTGGGTTTACCAAATGTTGAAACATTATTGCCCTCTATACAATCTATCAATAGTGCGTATGCGGATGAGCGGCTTTCCCGCTCTAACTCGGCAGGGCTTTTCTCAGCGTTTCTCTACTTTGAATTACGAGGAGGCGCATTAAATCGCCAATTTAGACAATGGGTGCTGGCAAACCATTTGTATGAATTGCAAATAATCAATACGTCTGACATTATCCGTATTTTCGAAAAAGTAGCTAAGTCCCGTAGGCAGCAGATTTTTGTATCGATGTGGTTTGACGAGACAACCAAATCAAATTTCGATGCTATCAAGGATGCTGTAACCGAACTTAACCAAGAGCATTTGCAAGATATTAAATTGCGGGAGATTCGTATTGATCAGTTTGACACGGGTTATTCTTATGCCATCACAGAGGAAATTCTTCGACTTATTGAAGAATCCGGTTTGTTAATTGCCGATTTGACTGGTGGTAACAAGAACGTTTACCACGAAATCGGTTTCCTCATGGGATTGAATCGGGGGCGCGATTTACCTCATGAAAACTTTCTGTTGTTGCACAACGGTAGTATTGGTGAAAGCGCTAATGATGTGGGCTTTAACCTTAGCAATATCAAACAAATACGCGTATCCGACCCCAATGCTTTGCGAAAGGAATTGAAAAAACAGATAGCGCTTTATTACGGTTTGCAAGCTGGTGTTTGACCAAGTAGTCAAATACCACATTACGCATACACTGCTTTACAAGTATCCAAGTTACATAAAATCTTAATTCAACCGTTAACTGCTCTGTGTGGAGTTAGCTGTAGCGTAGTAACCCGACCAATTTAACCAAAACAGACTCACGAGAAAACAGCTATGCAAATTACCATTAATGTTCCCGATACCTTACCGGAAGAGCGTTTAAAACAACGAATTAAAGAATTGGAGCAAAGTTTAATAACTGAAGCTAAATTCTTCGCCGTTTTTTCAAAACAACAAGCTGCTACAGATGACCCTTGGACAACCCCTGATGTTTCCTTACCCGCTACGGATACCGGTATTGAAGATTTTTCCATCAATCACGACCATTACCTTTACGGTATTGATAAACAATGAAAACTGTTTTTGTCGATACTGCCGCCCTTATCGCATTAGGCAACAAACAAGATTCTTTTCACCTTGCCGCTTGGCAAAAACAACAGGTTTTAGTAAAAAATCAAACAAAATTTATCAGCAGTGATTTTGTGATTGCTGAATTTTGTAATGCCTTTAGTCGAGTCAAACTGAGGGCGACTGCTGTGCAAATGGTAAACAGCATTTATCAATCGAAAGCATGGACGGTTATTTCAATCAACGAAGACTTGATGGCAAAAAGCTTTGCCTTGTTTACCCAGATGCAAGATAAAGAATGGAGGTTAGTTGATTGCAGTAGCATGATTATTGCCGGAGACAATCAAATTAACCATAATTTTTACGGCAGATAAGCATTTTGAACAAGCCGGTTTTGAAATTTTATTGAAGCAATATTGAGCTGTAGAGATCCAAACCTAATCTAACAAAAACGGAATTACTGGAAGAATTAGCAGGCATTTACTGAGCGATGGTTTTAGCTTGCGCCAACGAGTGCTCTTTTTTATTGTTCACAGCAATTTGACCAAAGCCGCGATAACAGCAACCTGTCCCAATGCCAGGCCAATTCCCCATTTCACCAGCTTGTTTTCCAGTTCCAAAAACCTTGAATCCAGGCGCAACTCCATTTCACGCAAATCATGTTTGCTTGCGAAGTCAGTATCGCTTTGCGCAGTCTTAATCGCTTGAGTATCAAAAGCATAGGTACCCATGACAGTCTTCCGGTAATGAGATAGATGCTGAGTATAGCCATTTTATTAATCGCTAACAACGTCCGGTTCCATAGCGTTATCGTTTCAGCTAGAGCCATATAAACCGCCTAATCTGCACTAATGTTTATCAACCATCACTCAAGTTTCATAAAACCTTAATTCAACAGTTAACAGGCTGTAACATAGGCTTGGTATTTTATTCACCATAATTAAACTTATGGGAATGAATAAATGGCCTTGCATTATCGTTCAATCTGGATTTCAGATACTCATTTGGGCACTAAAGGCTGTAAAGCCGAACAACTCAGGGATTTTCTCGATAATGTCGAATGCGACACTTTATATCTGGTCGGCGATATTATCGATTTGTGGAAATTCAGGAGCGGTTTTTATTGGCCGGCATTGCACAATGACATTGTGCAGCGGATCATGCATAAAGCTAAAAAAGGCACTCGGGTTATTTACATACCCGGCAATCACGACGAGCTATTCCGTAAACATGCCGGAACGCACTTCAACGGTATTGATATCCAGCTTGAAGCCATTCACGAAACCAGGGATGGCCGCAGGTTTCTGGTTGTTCATGGCGACGGTTTTGACAGTATCGTCTGTCATAATAAAAGCCTGGCCTACATCGGCGGCGAGGCTTATGAAGTGTTATTGATACTCAACCGCTGGTTTAATATCGCCCGCTCGAAATTGGGCTTCAAATACTGGTCCTTATCGGCTTTTTTAAAGCACAAGGTCAAAAACATTGTCAATTTTCTGGATAACTATCAGCATATCCTGAGTCTGGAAGCGCAAAAAAGACATGTCGACGGGATTATTTGCGGGCATATTCACCATGCTGAAATTACCCAAATGGAGTTTGGTAAAACCTATTGTAATTCCGGCGACTGGGTGGAAAGCTGCACGGCGCTGGTTGAAGATAAAGTCGGGCAACTCTCCATTGTCCACTGGCTGGAAGAAAGCCATCTATTGCTGGATCAGCAAATTGAACTGCAATCTGGTCTGGCACAAGCGGCGTAAGACGCTTTTGTAACACCGTTATTCCGGCAATCTCTGCCGGAATGGCAATCTTGTAAATACCATTCAAACCACCCCTACTTCAGGGGCTGCGATTAAACTTACAAATTATCTTTCAAAACAGACTAACCATTCGTCCTGTATTGCTCGAAGGATGATCGGTTAAGTCGTCTATTATTCGACATGTTCACCACAAACTGTTCTTATGCCTTGTCATACCATCTTCCCAATCCTTAAATTGACACCCAACCAATAACGCCATAATATTTCCCCAGTTTGTTACTCTGTTGTCTGCCCCGTCCAAACAAGTCCCTGATACAAAACATTCCCATTAAACCGCCCGATAACTGCTATTGTTTAGCTGACTTTAACGCCTTGCCGAAGGCATGCGACAACAATTTTTAAACCATTTTATTAGCGTGGTTCAGCCACTAACCATTACCGTGAGTCTTATCAATGACCTTCCCGATACAAGATTACGCATTACTCGATGATGACGAATGCGACACCCGTATTATCAATGCCAAAGCCAGGCTCGGCAGCCGTTGCGTAATACTGGGACACCATTACCAACGCGATGAAGTCTTCAAGCATGCTGATTTTTTTGGTGATTCCTTAAAATTATCCAGGGACGCGGCGCAATCGGATGCCGAATACATTGTCTTTTGCGGCGTACATTTTATGGCGGAAGTCGCCGATATATTGTCCAGACCCGAGCAAATCGCCATTCTGCCCGACATGGCGGCGGGCTGCTCAATGGCGGATATGGCGAATCTGTTAAAAGTACAAAAATGCTGGCAAGAGTTAGCACAAGTAATTGACGTGGAGAACGAAGTAACGCCGGTTACCTACATCAATTCCGCCGCCGACCTGAAAGCCTTTTGCGGACAGCATGACGGCATCGTTTGCACGTCGTCCAATGCCCAGAAAATCCTGGAATGGAGTTTCGCCAAACGCTCCAAAGTGCTGTTCTTCCCCGACCAGCATTTAGGCCGCAATACCGGCTACCGCATGGGCATTCCATTGGAAGCAATGGTGACCTGGGATTTCAATAAACCGATGGGCGGCTTGACGGAAGAGCAAATCCGCAACGCCAAGATCATTCTCTGGAATGGCTATTGTTCCGTGCATCAGGTCTTCAAGCCTGAGCAGATCGACAATTTTCTTGAGCGTTACCCGGAAACCAAAATCATTTCGCACCCGGAAGCCTGTTTTGAAGTCTGCCAAAAAGCGGATTATGTCGGTTCCACCGAGTACATCCTGAAAACAGTCCGCGCCGCCGAACCCAACACCCGCTGGCTGGTCGCAACCGAGCTGAATCTGGTCAACCGCCTGCATGAAGAATGCAAGGCGGAAGGGAAAAACGTGCATTTTATGTCACCAACCTTGTGCATGTGCTCGACGATGTTCAGGACCGACCCGCAACATCTGGCCTGGGTGCTGGAAAACCTAGCGGCGGGACACGTGATTAACCGGATTTCAGTGCCTGTCGAAAATGCCAGATCGGCTAAAACAGCTTTAGATAATATGCTGGCTGTAAATTAACTGTAAGTTCGCTTACCATTCGGACAGGAGGCGGCTTAGATATGCCGCATTTGTCCCGTAGCCTTTCACTAAAAGCGGCATGTTCAGTCATAAAAACATGCTGTCGTGGAAGCGGCTAAAAGCCACTCCCACGACAACCGCATTTATTTTAAATGTGAAGCTCCAGTCAAACAGGCAACAGACAAGAAAACAGAAGCTACTGATGCAATTTTTTCAGCGACCAAACAAGCATCGTGATTCTTATCCTAAATGCTGGCTTCTGCTTTGTCTGACTTGCCTTATCATCGCTCCTGAACCGCTACTGGCGAAAACCGGAAAAAACGCCCATCCCGTTAAAAAAGTAGATGTTACGCCAAATGCCAACGACACCGATATCTGGTCTTTTACTCTGGAATCAAATACCTATCGCTCGACAGCATACCTCAATCCCGTTCTGGACTTTTCATCCAGTGATGGCTGGGACCTGCAAATAGCCTGTTACAACATTCCACTATCCGGCGGAAACGTTAACAACCAGGAATGGGAGAGCTATATCAATCTCTCGAAAACTTTTAGCCTTACTGACAGCTTTAAAACATTAATCGGTACGCAGAATGGAACTTCCTTGTTCTCAAGCTCACGGCAATGGCAAAATTTTGACTATGGCTTACTGATTTACCAGCTGGATTCTTCTTTAAATTTGCATATCGGTTCGTACCTGGCTGACAAGGCATTATCGACCACGACAGATACGGTGGGTTACACGGCGGGGTTTGGCCTGGAGCTGATAAAAAACAAATTAATGGTCCAGGGCGTCTATTTCAGTGGTCATTCAAGTGTCTCAGGCGCTAATGTCAGCCTGTATTATCAAGTGCTTCCTAAAACTCAAATCTATCTGGGCGTAGGTGTTCCCGAAACCAATTCGGGTAACGAATTTTACGGCATCGCAGGCTTCACCCTCGCTTCAAAATAACCTGAGAACAGACACTCGATAACTCATAATTCGATAAATCCCCTGATCTTGCTTTCCTTATGACATCAGGCCAATTTTCCCAGGCTACCTGCGACATTAAATACTCACCTTGGCATATTGTGTTATAAAGGAACCCACAACTCAGCCTTTCTAGTCTGAATCTTCGTTGCTCCGTTGCTTTTTGATTCTCACCCTTTCGGTTGCACACCCAAGAGACAAGTAAATGGCAGCTTTAGTACCCCCACAGCACTCCCCTGCTCAAAACCATCTGCTCGCAGCCCTGCCTGCGGAAGTAACCGAGCGTATCTTCCCCCATCTGGAATTGATCCCGATGCTGCTCGGCGAAGTCCTTTACGAATCCGGCTACCAGTTGCAACATGTTTATTTCCCGACAACGGCTATCGCATCCCTGCACTATGTCATGAGCAATGGCGCTTCGGCGGAAATAGCCGGGGTCGGCAATGAGGGCATACTTGGCATTTCCCTGTTCATGGGCGGCAATACCACGCCCAGTCGCGCCACCGTACAAACGGCAGGCTTCGGTTACCGCTTGAAAGGTCGACTGATGCTGGAAGAATTCAATCGCAACGGACCGATGCTGCGTTTGATGCTGCTTTACACTCAGGCTTTAATTACCCACATGTCCCAAACAGCCGCCTGTAATCGGCATCATTCGGTGGAGCAGCAACTCTGTCGCTGGCTATTGTTAACGCTTGATCGATTGCCCTCGAATGAGTTGACCATGACCCAGGAATTGATTGCCGGCATGCTCGGTGTACGCCGCGAAGGCATCACGGAAGCCGCCGGAAATTTGCAACGTGCCGGCTTAATCAGTTACCGCCGCGGACACATCACAGTGCTTGACCGGGCAGGTTTGGAGTCACGCACTTGTGAGTGTTACAACGTGGTCAAGAAAGAATTTCATCGCCTGCTCAACAATGCAGGAACCGTCAGGCGTCATCGCTTATAGCTTTAAGTGCCATACCGGAAGAAACACCGGGATTAATAATATGCGGGTTGCTACCATATTAGCGTATAAGTAATAGGGGTTGGGCTGGACCTCATCCGTCGCCAGTCTTTTTACGATCCGAAAAAGGTAAACCATGTCCGAAAAAACGTCCACTTATCCGTTATCAACTACGAAGTCGATGCAATGCAGCGTACTCCTGTCTTGAAAGCCAGCCATAAAATTACGGCGGCAATTATCGCGGCTATGCTATTGATTATGCTGATGGCGTTGTCGTTCTGGGCGTTCAGGCAAATCGAGTTGGCAGCCGAGGCGCGTAGACATAGCTATGCGTTAATAATCCGCGCCGATGCTTTGCTGTCTGAATTGAAAGATGCCGAAACCAGCCAGCGCGGCTATTTACTGACCGGCGACGAAACTTTTCTGGAACCCTATCTGACAGTGCACGACAGCATCAGTCGCCATCTGCAGGAACTACATCAACTGACATTAATTGACGCTGCCCGCAAACACCTGGACATACTGGCACCACTGGTGACGGCTCAATTGGCGGAACTGGCACAAGTTATAGCATTACGCCGCGACCATGACATAAACACGGCGCTGGAAGCGGTAGCGGGCGGCCAGGGCAAACAGTTGATGGCTTCTATTCGCGCCGGGATGAGTAGCTTCATCCGCATAGCGGAAAACGAGTTGACCCGGCACGAAACAGAATTCCAATTGAATATGCGACATCTGTTTGCAATCATCATTGCTGCCAGTCTGGCGACCTTGCTATTTGCGCTGTCATTCGCCTACCTGATCTATCGGGAAGCACAGCACCGACTAAAGAACCAGGTTCACCTTGAGACACAGCATCTACTGGAAATTCAGGAAGAAACCAATAAACACTTGCAACAGACCAACCTCATCTTGCAGGTCAGCGAAGAAAAACTTGTTGTAACGCTCAAATCGATTGGCGATGCAGTCATCGCCACCGATGCCAAAGCGTATATCACACTTCTGAATCCGGTTGCCGAACAGCTCACCGGTTGGACACAGGCGGAAGCTGTGGGCCGTCCGGTAAACGAGATTTTTCAAATTATCAGCCAGGAAACCCGCCAACCTTCGGCTATCCCGGTATTGGCAACCCTCGCACACGGCACCATACAGGGCCTGGCCAACCACACCATATTGATTGCGCGGGACGGCAGCGAGTGCTCTATCGCCGATAGCTGCGCGCCGATTCGCAATCACGACAATCAGGTAGTCGGCGCGGTGCTGGTATTCCGCGACGTCACCGAAGAATATGCCGTACAACAGGACTTGCGTGACAGTGCCGCGCTAATCCAGACGGTACTCAATACCGTAGTGGACGGCATCATCACCCTGCATGCCCGTGGCAGCATCGTCGAAACGGTTAATCCGGCCGCTGAACAAATGTTTGGCTACAGTGCAGCAGAACTTATCGGGCAAAACTTCAGCATGTTGATTCCTTCGCTTGATCGAGACCAGCGTAACGGCTCACTCGAATATTACAGCAAGAGCGATGAGGCCCGTGCTGTCGGCCTGGGGCGCGAAGTCATGGGGCGACACAGGGACGGCAGCATGTTCCCGCTGGAAATGGCCGTGAGCAAGATGTTACTGGGAGGCCGGCATTACTTCACCGGCATTTTGCGCGACATCACCGCACGCAAGCAGGCAGAAGCCGCCCTGCTCAAGGCCGGGGCGCTGCAGAATGCGATTTTCAACAGCGCCAATTTTTCAAGTATTGCTACCGATGCGAAAGGTGTTATCCAGATCTTCAACGTAGGAGCGGAACGCATGCTGGGCTATGCCGCTGCCGACGTGATGAACAAGATCACCCCAGCCGACATTTCCGATCCCAAGGAAATGATCGATCGCGCCAAGGCATTGAGCCTCGAACTCTCCACGCCGATTATGCCAGGCTTCGAGGCGCTGGTGTTCAAAGCCTCGCGAGGCATTGAGGACATCTATGAATTAACCTATATTCGCAAGGACAATAGCCGCTTTCCTGCGGTCGTTTCAGTCACGGCGTTACGCGATGCTCAAGACAGAATTATCGGCTATTTATTGATCGGTACCGATAATACCGCACGCAAGCGGGTGGACGCAGAGCGGGCACTGCTTTATGAGGCGCTACAGGAAAGAAACGCCGAGCTGGAAAACGCCAAATCGGTGGCAGAAAAAGCCAATCTCGCCAAGTCGGATTTCCTTTCCAGCATGAGCCATGAACTGCGTACGCCATTGAACGCCATTCTCGGCTTCGCCCAGTTGCTGGAAGCTGCCGAGTCACCGCCGCCAACGACCACCCAAAGCGCAAGATTGCACCAGATTATCAAAGCCGGCTGGTATTTGCTGGAGCTGATTAATGAAATCCTCGATCTTGCCCTGATCGAATCCGGCAAGTTATCGTTGTCGCGAGAACCGGTTTCGCTGATTGATGTCATGCTCGAATGTCAGGCCATGATCGAGCCGCAAGCGCATACGCATAATATCAAACTGAGCTTTGTCCCGTTCGACACCAGCTGGTTTGCCTTCGCCGATCGAACCAGGGCAAAGCAGGTTCTGATTAACCTGCTTTCCAATGCGGTCAAATACAACCGCGAACAGGGCATGGTCGAAGTAAAATGCACCGAAAGCAGCCCGGAACGTATCCGCATCAGCATCAAAGACAGTGGTGCGGGCTTGCCGCCGGAAAAACTGGCGCAGCTGTTTCAACCGTTCAATCGCCTGGGACAGGAAACCGGTGCCGAAGAAGGAACCGGCATCGGCCTGGTGGTAACCAAAAAACTGGTCGAACTGATGGGCGGTTCAATCGGCGTCGAAAGCACTGTCGGTGTCGGCAGCGAATTCTGGATTGAACTGATCCGGGACATCAACCCGCAGCTCGCAGCAGGCAATGCCTTACCCGCAAAGCTTGCATGGCTGGCTCAGGGAAATCTGGCACTGCGTACGCTGCTCTATGTGGAAGACAACCCGGCCAACCTGATGCTGGTCGAACAGATAATTGAGGAGCACTCACATATCCGCATGTTGAGTGCACGCGATGGCTTGCTCGGCATAGTGCTTGCCCGCTCCCATCACCCGGATGTGATCCTGATGGACATCAATCTGCCCGGCATCAGCGGTCTTCAGGCGCTGAAAATTCTGCGCGAAGACCCGGCAACGGCGCATATCCCGGTTATTGCGCTCAGCGCCAATGCCATGCCCCGCGATATTGAAAAGGGACTGGAAGCCGGATTTTTCAGGTATCTCACCAAACCCATCAAGATCAATGAATTTATGATCGCCCTGGACAGCGCACTGGCATTTTCTGAACCAGGCTTGGTCGACGAGTTCGTCGACACCCATGAAACCGGACCAATACGATGATTAGTAAACAGGAACTTCTTAACGCCAGCATCCTGATCGTTGACGATCAGCCCTCCAACGTCCTTCTGCTTGAAGAAATGCTGCGTAGCGCCGGCTATACCAACACGACGCAAACAACTAATCCCTATGAAGTTTACGAACTGCATAACAAAAACAGCTACGACCTGATCCTGCTCGATTTGCAGATGCCCGGCCTGGATGGCTTCCAGGTGATGGAGGCGCTTAAGGACATCGAAACTGATGCCTACCTTCCGGTCCTGGTAATCACTGCCCAGCCGGGGCATAAACTCCAGGCGCTTCGTGCCGGCGCGAAAGATTTTGTCAGTAAACCGTTTGACCTGGTAGAAGTACAAACGCGTATCCATAACATGCTGGAAGTACGGCTGCTCTACAGAAAACTTGAAGACTACAACAAAGTGCTGGAACAAACAGTACTGGAGAGAACCGCTGAACTGCGGGAAAGCGAAGCGCGCTTTCGTCGCCTGACCGAACTGTCATCCGACTGGTATTGGGAACAGGATGAAAAAGGCCATTTCACCAAGATTTTCGGCCCGGTGCTTGAAATGCTCGGCATCCGGGTCGACGATGCATTGACCAAAACCAGGGACGATCACGGTGCCCACTGGAACGAAGCCGAGCGGGAAATACTTGAAGCAAACCTGGCGGCCAGAAGACCGTTCCTGGATTTCGTCTACAGCCGCACCAATCCCGACGGCTCGCGGCAATATTTAATGGTAAGCGGAGAACCGATGTTCGACCACTCCAGCCGCTTTATCGGTTACCGCGGAATCGGTAAAGACGTGACCGACACGATGCGCTCTAGTAGCGAATAGTATTCGAATGAGTCTGCCCACTGAAACGAGGACGCTACTCAGTGACTGAACGTTAGGCTTCATCTATTCAACACCCCCAAAAAAACAGATTTTTCGAACTATAAAATCAATTAAACCAGCATTGATTTTATAGTTACGATATATACATTTAGATAGAATCAGGGCAAACGCCTTAAAACTTTAGGCCAAACACACTACTTCCGCTCGAAAGCTATCACTCAAAGCCGCCTTAAACCGCTTCTGCTTAAGCCTTAGTTTGGAGGACACCTTTTCAAATAAATTGACACATAGGTGGCGAACCATCGCTAAAATGGCAGGGCCGTCCTCGAATACGACTGCCATCTTCTCGGGTAACCACGTCTAGCCGCCAATGCAGGCGGCTTTCTACCCCCAGTGCCCGCGTCACAAGGGCAAACTGTTTGGCGTCGGCTAGGATGGAACCAATGAAATGACGCTGTTCAAGACTGACCTTTGCGGTACAGCCGCTTTCTCGTTCGACCAGGCCAATTCTCCGCAAACCAGCACAGCGTCAGGGTTAGGCTGGGTCTTGATGTCTTCGCAAATCCAGTAGCGCCGGATTTCCAAACACCCATGGCCTTTGGCAACCTCTTCAGCATAGTCACGCGCTAGGTGTCTGAAATTATCGTTCCGTGCCACCGTGAAATAATCTGCAACCGTTTCGTGCAACAAAGTTTGGTTGTCTTTAAAGCCCAACACCTAATCACTCTGCTGCCCGATGATTTGCCTGGCAATCACCTCGCCTTTGATCTTTTCCCTGACGCCTTCAACCCAGGTTATAAAACAAGCCCTGAAGCTTTCTGGAGAAATCCGGGCAAATACATAAGCGAGATAGTCATGCGAAGGTTCCCCGATTTTCAACGGCACAACCAGTCCAACTTTTCATGACTAAAGTCCACAATGTCTTGCCATCCCTCGGCTCCGCTAATAACCGCGCAAATACCGAGCACCATGATGTCGAGCAAACCATGAAGTTTTTTACGCTCAATTCGTGGATGTTCAAGCGTAGCAAGATTCTCTATTAAACTCATACTTGTCACTTTCTTCTTTAAAAAAATCTGAAGATAGTAGTTTAGTATCTCTTATTAATTTTTAATGCGTTTGCCCTGGGAATAGCGCTGACAATACCAACTAAAGATGGGCAATACTACCAACAAACAATTCAACTATCTTTTTAACGCCAAGTTGCAGACTTTTTTCCAACAACAAAGCCTGCATTTAACGTTTGGATAGTTACTGGATGCATGAAAACCCAGTAACTATAAATAATCCTTGTATTTATGAAAGCCCCAAAACATCCTGCATATCATAAAGACCGTTTTGCTTATCCTGCAACCAGACCGCTGCACGAACTGCGCCGTTGGCAAAGGTCATGCGGCTGGTTGCTTTATGGGTGATTTCCACCCGCTCACCGTCATCGGCAAACATGACAGTGTGTTCCCCGACTATATCGCCGGCACGGATCGTAGAAAAGCCGATGGTGTTGCGGTCACGCTCGCCGGTATTGCCTTCCCTGCCATAAACCGCGCAGTCTTTCAAATCGCGCCCCAAAGTCCCGGCGATCACTTCACCCATGCGCAAGGCAGTGCCGGACGGGGCATCGACCTTGTGGCGATGATGGGCTTCAATGATTTCTATATCAGTGTAACTGCCCATAACTTTGGCGGCCATTTCCAGTAATTTCAGGGACAGATTTACGCCTACACTCATATTGGGCGCAAACACTATCGCTATATCTTTGGCGGCGTCGTTAATCAATGCTTTTTGCGCATCACTGTAACCGGTTGTACCGATGACCAGTTTTTTTCCAGCCAGGCGGCACTGTTCAATAAACGCCATTGACACATCAGGGCGGGTAAAATCAATCAATACATCAAACTGATCGATAACGGCCGTCAAATCATCAACGACTTTTACGCCAATCGCACCAATGCCGGCTAATTCGCCCGCATCCTTGCCTACGGCATCGCTATCAGGACGTGAAACAGCAACGGCTGCGCTTGCTTTATCAGCCAGCGCCGCCGCTTTAATCAGGCACAGCCCCATACGCCCTGATGCACCTACTACAGCGATACGAACCATGCTGGCTAACCTGTTAATTTATCAAAAAAGTTTTTAACACCATCCGTCCAGGAATGCTCCTGCGGACTGTGGTGCTTACCGCCACCCGTCAAAGATTCACCAAGCTTTTCGACCAGGGCTTTTTGCTCCTTGGTGAGATGTACGGGTGTTTCAACCTGAACCTTGCACAACAAGTCGCCGACTGCACCGCCTCTGACAGGTTTAACACCTTTACCGCGCAATCTGAATGATTTTCCTGTCTGTGTTTCAGCCGGAATGGTCAACTTTACTTTGCCATCCAGGGTAGGCACATAAATTTCATCGCCCAAACAGGCGGTAACAAAACTGATAGGCACTTCGCAGTACAAATTAGCGCCATCACGAACAAAAATCTCATGCTTTTTAACATGAATCTCGACATAAAGGTCACCCGCCGGGCCGCCGCGTTCTCCGGCTTCCCCTTCGCCGCTCAAGCGTATGCGGTCGCCGGTATCGACGCCTGCAGGAATTTTTGCGGACAAGGTTTTGGTTTCCTGAACACGTCCTTGCCCATGACACACGCCACAAGGGTCTTTAATCTGTTTACCTGTACCGCGACAAGTAGGGCAAGTCTGCTGAACCGAAAAGAAGCCTTGCTGCATCCTGACCTGACCGTGGCCATGACAGGTTGTACAGATAATCGGACTTGAACCTTTTTTTGCGCCTGATCCTGCGCAAGTGCCGCAAGCAACCAATACCGGGATGCGAATCTTTTGCTCGGTTCCGGCAACCGCTTCTTCCAGCGTCAGTTCCAGGTTATAGCGTAAATCCGAACCACGCTGGGCACTGCTGCGTTGCCTTCCACCACCGCCAAAAATATCGCCGAACACATCGCCGAAAATATCGCTAAAACCTTCGCCGCCAAAACCGCCAGACCGTCCGCCCATAGACGGATCAATACCGGCATGACCGAATTGATCGTAGGCAGAGCGTTTTTTTGGGTCTGACAAGACTTCGTAGGCTTCTTTAATCTGCTTGAATTTAACTTCAGCCGCTTCAGGATTGTCGGCGTTTCTGTCTGGATGATATTTCATCGCCAGACTTCGGTATTTTTTCTTTAATTCAGCATCGCTGGCATTGCGTTCAACACCGAGGACTTTGTAAAAATCTTCTTTTTCTGCCATGGTTTATTATTGACCTTGAGTTAATTAATTTTGATAAATATTCTTGCGTCTATAGCCAAGTATATCTATTAAAATTAAATTTCAGTGCAAAAATCTGGTAGATGTCATCTTGTTTATAAAGCCGATATGGCTTTTCTCGAATAATACAGACGCAAAAAAGAGGCAAAAGCCTCTAATATTGCATTCCGTTCTTTACCACCATCTAAAATGCCGGATTAGCTCAAACGTTAACCCGGCATGATTTTCCTAGTGATGTTGGTTATTTCTTATCGTCATCCTTAACTTCTTCAAACTCGGCGTCAACTACACCGTCATCTGCATGCGCCGATGAACCATCGGTATGAGCATGAGCCTCACCTGCGTCAGCCGCGCCTTTTTGTGCATAAACGCGTTCAGCCAATTTACCTGACAATTCTGTCAGATCATTGGTTTTGGCTTCGATTTGCTCTTTGTCGTCGCCTTTGACAGCGTCTTTCAAGGCATTAATTGCTGTTTCAATACTGGCTTTTTCATCCGCACCAACCTGATCGCCCAATTCTTTCAACGATTTTTCAGTTGCGTGAATCATACCATCCGCGTGATTACGAGCCTGAACCAGTTCATGCAGTTTACGGTCTTCATCGGCATGGGCTTCAGCATCTTTAATCATGCGTTCCACTTCTTCATCGGACAGACCGCTGGACGCTTTAATAATAATAGATTGCTTTTTACCGGTTGCTTTGTCTTTAGCCGATACATTCAAAATACCATTAGCATCAATATCAAACGAGACTTCGATTTGCGGAATGCCGCGTGGTGCGGGTGGAATATCCGCCAGATCAAAACGTCCCAAGGATTTATTAGCCGCCGCTTTCTCACGCTCACCTTGCAGGACATGAATCGTTACTGCGGTTTGATTGTCATCGGCTGTTGAGAATACTTGCGACGCATTGGTTGGAATCGTCGTATTTTTCTCAATTAACTTGGTTAAAATGCCGCCCATTGTTTCAATACCCAGAGACAATGGGATAACATCCAGCAACAAGACATCTTTAACATCGCCTGCCAAAACACCCGCCTGAATCGCCGCACCTAAAGCAACCGCCTCATCAGGATTAACATCTTTACGCGGTTCTTTACCGAAAATGTTTTTGACCATTTCCTGAACCTTGGGCATACGGGTTTGCCCGCCGACCAGAATTACATCGTCAATTTCCGATGCTTTCAAACCTGCGTCTTTAAGCGCCGTTTCACAAGGGCCTTTTGTACGGTTAATCAGCTCTTCAACCAAAGATTCCAACTTGGCACGGGTCAGTTTAACGTTTAAATGCTTGGGGCCTGATGCGTCAGCCGTAATATAAGGCAAGTTAACATCAGTTTGCTGACTTGATGACAATTCGATTTTGGCTTTTTCTGCCGCCTCTTTCAATCGTTGCAAGGCCAACGGGTCATTATGCACATCAACGCCGCTTTCTTTTTTGAATTCTGATGCCAGATATTCAATGATGCGTGAGTCAAAGTCTTCACCGCCCAGGAAAGTATCGCCGTTAGTCGATAACACCTCGAACTGATGCTCACCGTCAATTTCGGCAATTTCAATAATCGAAATATCAAACGTACCACCACCCAAGTCATATACGGCAATTTTGGTGTCGCCTTTGGGTTTATCCATACCGAACGCTAATGCCGAAGCAGTAGGCTCGTTGATAATTCTCCTGACTTCCAAGCCGGCGATACGGCCTGCGTCTTTAGTTGCTTGACGTTGCGAATCGTTAAAATAGGCAGGCACAGTAATAACCGCTTCGGTGACTTCTTCACCTAAATAGGCTTCAGCGTCTTTTTTCAACTTCATTAAAACGCGAGCAGAAATTTCCGGTGCAGCCATTTTTTTGCCATGCACTTCAACCCATGCGTCACCGTTTTCTGCTTCGGTAATCTTATAAGGCACCATTTTGATGTCTTTTTGTACGACATCGTCTTTAAAGCGACGACCTATTAGGCGTTTGATTGCAAACAGGGTATTTTTCGGGTTGGTAACTGCCTGGCGTTTAGCCGATTGCCCCACCAAAACCTCATCATCATTGCTAAACGCAATAATGGATGGCGTAGTACGCGCGCCTTCACTGTTTTCGATTACTTTCGCAACACCGTTTTCCAAAACGGCCACACACGAGTTGGTTGTTCCTAAATCTATGCCAATTATCTTAGCCATTGAATACTCCAGACTTGAATTATTTAAAAATATAAAAAGTTATTATCAATATGAGGGCTGATTTATGGTGTTCAAGCCTGATCATTATCTTTTTGTTGTTTTTCTGCCGCCTTTGCGACAACCACCATAGCCGGACGTAACAAACGCCCATTCAGTGAGTAACCTTTTTGAAACACATTGACGACAGTATTCGGCTCCGCACCTTCTACTTGCTGCATAACCATCGCCTGATGCTGTTCAGCATTAAAAGGCTGACCAATAGGGTCAATCGCAACGATATTAAATTTCGCAAACACCGCTTCAAATTGCTTGATAGTCAATTCGCTGCCTTCCCTGAATTTGCGTACGTCTTCGCTTTCGCCGGTTGCGGCTTGCAACCCAAGTACCACACTGTCAAATACCGGCAACAATTCTTTAGCAAAGCTGGTCAGCGCATATTTACGCGCATCATCCAAATCCTTTTGGGTTCTTCTTTTCAGGTTTTCCATTTCTGCTTGGGTGCGAACAGCCTTGTCCCACATTTCCTGGGCTTTTTGTTTGGCTTCGGTTAGTTCTTGCTTTAACTCATCCAACGTATACTCATGTTCGCCTACCTCGGTATGCGCATTGTCTTCGTTGACGGTTTCAGTTACGGCAGCATCAACCTGTGGCTCAGGCGTTTCCTGGTCATTACTCATTATCAATAGTTCCTTAAAAAGTAGTTAACAATGCTACTTACAATGGGGATGAGGATTTTGGATTCAAGGCTGCGCCTAATAATTTTGCCGTCACATCCACAAAAGGGATGATTTTTTGGTAAGCCATGCGCGTCGGCCCTATTACGCCTAACACACCAACCACTTCATCGCTGACCGAATAGGATGAAGTAACCAGACTGCATTGCTCAAAGGCCTGATAACCAGACTCTTCACCGATGAAAATCTGTACGCCTTCCGCTTTCATGGCCTGATCCAGCAAATGAATGACGCCCTGTTTCTGGCTAAAGGCTTCAAACAATTGCTTCAAATGATCCCGATCTGACAACTCGGAAAAACCCATTAGATTGGTCTCGCCGGTCAACACATAATCTTCTTTTTTGTTTCCCGGATCAAAAGCTAATTGAGCCATTCTAATAGCATCCAGCATCCCCTGGTTCATACGTTCCTGGTCGTCTTTCAACTCTTTCAGGACGGCTTCCCGAACAGCAACCAGACTGCGTCCACAATACACTGAATTCAGATAATTAGCGGCCTGCTGAAGTTCGGCGGGGCTAAACAGCCTGGAGGTATGGATTATCTTGTTATGGACCTCCTGTTCATTGGTAACAAAAATAACCAGTACCCGGGTATGAGATAGAGGTAAAAATTCTATATGCCGCAAACAAACCAGTTCTCTTCTCGGCAACGTTACCACGCCCGCCATTCGGGATAACTCGGAAAGCAAGCGTGAAGCAACACCGATCACATCACTATTATCGTCACGCGGCGACAGCCCCTCATGCAGTCGCGTCAAGTCATCTAAATTCAAAGGCTTGACCGTCAACAAGCTGTCTACAAACAAACGATAGCCGCTGACTGTAGGCACTCGTCCCGCTGAAGTATGCGGCGAATGCACCAGACCTAAATCCTCAAGGTCTGCCATGACATTGCGAATCGTTGCCGGGCTTAAATTTAAATCCGAATCTTTTGACAAAACCCGCGACCCTACCGGCTGACCATCGGAAATATAACGTTCTACCAGGGTTTTTAATAACTGTAACGATCTCTCATTTAAAACCTGAGTATTATTAGCCACATTCTCTCCTAAAAAACCAAAATCAGCACTCTACCAAAACGACTGCCAATTGCGAAAATATCAGCTCACCGGATTACTGTCAACAAAGACTTTCTTTTAAATCATGGAGATAAGAACAGAGATTCAAGACTCATGCTTGGACTGTAGTTTATGGTTATAGGCCGCTAATTGCTCGGCTGTCGCCTCAGTTTGAAATTTATCCCGCCATTCCTTATAAGGTATACCATAGACAATCTCCCTAGCCTGCTCATAATCTACAGCAACACCCTGCTCAACCGCCGCTGCGGCATACCATTTTGCCAGACAATTTCGGCAAAAATCCGCCAAAATCATTAAATCAATATTTTGCACTTCAGTATGTTGTTGCAAATGACTGACTAGGCGTCTGAATGCGGCAGCTTCTAATTGTGTTTTGGTATTTTTATCCATCAACAGGCTCCAAAAATAAAATCCATTCTAGCAGAACGGCTATGCAGGCATGTACATTCGTCTTTAAAGATTCTACAATGCGGCATTTCCAGGAATACCAAGCAACTCATTTACTTATTAATAATCCAGAGCTTGTCCTATACCAACTTCAGCTACTATGAAACAGCTTTTAGAATTCATTCCGATTATCCTTTTTTTCGTTACCTATAAACTTTACGACATTTATATAGCCACTGCCGTTATTATCGTCGCAACGATAATTCAGGTCAGCTACACTTGGTTTAAACACCGCAAAGTGGAAACCATGCAATGGATTACCCTGGTTTTGGTTGTAGTCATGGGCGGAGCAACCATTTATCTGCATGATGAACAATACCTGAAATGGAAGTTTTCGATCATCGAATGGTTATTCGGGCTTGCTTTTCTAGGCAGCCAGTTTATTGGCAAAAAAACCTTCGTTGAGCGGATGATGTCCGCCAACTTAACGCTGCCGCAACCGGTATGGAAGCGCCTGAACTTTAGCTGGGCCAGTTTCTTTCTCGGCGTCGGTTTTATGAATGTGTATGTTATGTACCATTACAGTACTGATGACTGGGTAACTTTTAAAACCTTCATAGCACCCGGTTTAATGGTGGTTTTTATTGTGTTGCAAATGGTTTTTTTATATAAATACGTCCCCGAACCGGAAAACTGACCATTTATGTTATACGCAATCATCAGTGAAGACGTTCCCGATAGTCTGGAAAAAAGGCTTTCCGCCCGTCCGGCCCATCTTCAACGACTTCAGGAACTTCAGGATGCAGGCAGACTCATAGTAGCGGGTCCCCATCCGGCTATTGACAGTGAGAACCCGGGGGCAGCTGGCTTTACCGGAAGTCTGGTTATTGCTGAGTTTGATAATTTACAAGCGGCCCAACAATGGGCGGCTGTCGACCCTTATATCGATGCTGGTGTTTACGCCAAAGTCACTGTTAAACCCTATAAAAAAGTATTTCCCCAATGACAACAGATCTGATCAAACGCCTGTTAACTGATGCTTTTAACCCCAAACTATTGGAAATCATTGATAGTAGTGCTGCCCATGCGGGACACACAGGCGCGCGTAGCGGTGGTGGTCACTACCACGTGACGATCATCGCCGACGCTTTCGATGGTAAATCACTCGTACAGCGTCACCAACTGGTCTATAAAGCACTGGGCGATATAATGAAACAACAAATTCATGCCTTAGGCATAAATGCCCTCTCACCTTCTGAAGAAACCAAAGGAAACTAAATAAATGAAAAAATTTATCCCTCTACTTGTTGCAAGTACTGCGCTGATCGCTGCCTGCGACCAAAAAACCGCCGATACCAGCGCTACTACACCCTCAACACCTGCAATTAGCAAAGCTGACGCAATTGCTGTTGTAAACGGACAATACATCAGCAAAGCCACTCTCGAAAATCTGGAAAAAGAAATCGCAGAACGCAGCCAGGGACAAACGTTTCCTAAAGAAAAAATCGTCGAAGAACTGATCCAGCGTCAATTGCTTGTTCAGGATGCGGTACAAAAGCAATTGGATAAAACACCCGACATTACCGTACATCTTGAAGAAGCCAGACAAGCATTGCTGACGCAGGCTGATGTACAAAACTTTATAAAATCAAACCCTGTAACTGATGCCGAAATCAAAGCAGAATATGACAGTAAAGTGGGCGGCAGCAATGCTACCGAATATAAAGCTCGCCACATCCTGGTTAAAACTGAAGACGAAGCTAAAAAAATTATTGCTGAATTAGATAAAGGCGGCGATTTTGCCACATTAGCTAACAAGAACTCGCTCGACGCAAAAGAATCCAAGAACGGTGGTGATCTGGGCTGGTTTGTTGCCTCACAAATGGTTGAACCCTTCTCAAAAGCGGTTATTGCACTGGAAAAAGGCAAATACACCAAAGCACCCGTACAAACCCAGTTCGGCTGGCATGTCATTTTGAGAGAAGATTCCCGTGCACAAACGCCACCTCCGTTAGAAGCCGTAAAAGAGCAACTGACGCCCTTCCTGCAACGCCAAAAAGTCCAGAATTATATAGAAACTTTGCGTAAGCAGGCTAAAGTGGAAATTCTGATTCCGTTGACTGATGAAAAACCGAAAGCACCTGCTGTTCCTGCTGCTGCGAACAAACCCGCAGAGGCCGCCCAACCTGTAGTCGAAGAGACTGTTGAAGAAGTCGATGTCAAGGATGCTTCAGGCAAAACGGTTGAAAAAGAAATCATCATTGATGAAAAAGTTGTCGAAGAAAAAGCGGCCGCCAAACCGGCTAAAGAAGAAGCTAAAAAACCGGAACCCGCTAAAAAATAACTTTCTGGTTAATACAAAAAAGGGCGGTTTATCCGCCCTTTTTTATGCTGTTTTTTCCAAGTACTGCAAAATAAACTGCACACTGCGATTACCTCTGAATTCATTGACATCCAGTTTATAAGCGGCATTGATTTGCCGCAAACCCAGCCACTGCTCCGGCTGATCGACAAAAAAAGCAATCGCATCTATTAATAAAACACCCTGAGGCTTTCTCAAAACCAGTTTAAGATGACGCTGGCCGACTATGCGCGCTTGAATAACATCAAACACACCATTGAATACCGGCTCTGGAAATTCCTGTCCCCAAATCGCTGCGTTTTGCAGTAAATCAGCCAGCTCAACAGTCATCTCCTGTTCGGTCAACTCGCCATCGGTCAGGACTTTTTGTTCAAGATCGACGTCTACCAAGCGTTTACTAACCATTTCGTCAAATGCCAAAGCAAATGCAGGGTAGTCATGCATATTTAAACTAAGCCCTGCCGCCATCGCGTGACCGCCAAACTTGCTCAATAATTTCGGATGTGCAGCGGCTATGTCACTCAATACATCGCGAATATGCACACCTTGAATAGAACGTGCCGAACCTTTTATCTGGTCTTTACCGGCTGGAGCAAAAGCAATAACCGGACGATGCAGACGGTCTTTTATGCGCGCCGCCAAAATGCCGATAACACCTTGATGCCATTCAGCATCAAACAAGCAGACACCTGCCGGTAGATGGTGTTTGTCCAGGGCTTTCATTTCAGCAAGCAACACCATAGCCTCATGTTTCATTTGCCCTTCAACTTCCTGCCTGTCCGCATTCAGGCTATCGAGCTGAAAAGCCATGTCTCTGGCAAGAGCGGGATCATCTGTCAGCAAACATTGAATCCCTAATGACATATCGTCCATACGCCCGGCAGCATTCAATCTGGGACCGAGCGAAAAGCCCAGATCTCCAGCCGCAATAGCTTGCGGATTTTTGCCAGCCACCTCAATGAGCGCAACCAAGCCAGGGTGAGCGCGTCCGGTACGTATCCTCAATAACCCCTGGTACACTAATATACGGTTGATCTGATCCAATGCCACCACATCGGCAACCGTTCCCAACGCGACATAATCCAGTAATTGGGCAAGATTCGGTTCCTGAACCTGATGTTGAGCAAACCAACTCTGTTCCCTTAGCCGACTTCTCAATGCCATCAGCACATAAAAAATAACCCCCACGCCAGCTATCGATTTACCGGGAAACTTATCATCTACCAGATTCGGGTTGACAATAGCATCAGCTGGCGGAAGTTCAGCGCCGGGCAAATGATGGTCGGTAACCAGCACTTTGATACCGGCAGCTTTGGCCGCTTTAACCCCGTCAATACTGGATATACCATTATCAACTGTAATGATAAGATCGGGACTTTGCAGTTTGACCAACTCGACTATTTCCGGCGTCAAGCCATACCCGTATTCAAAGCGATTGGGCACAACGAATAATACTTCGCTTGCCCCCAATAATTGCAAGCCTTTGATCGCCACAGCACAACTGGTCGCACCATCGGCATCAAAATCGGCAACGATAGAAATCCTTTGCTGTGCATTGATCGCGGTAATCAAGTGCTCGACCATCTCCGCCATACCCGACAACAGCCACGGCGATGGCAGTTTTGCCAGCGTCCTGTCCAGCTCTTCGGCCGAGCTTAAACCTCTGGCTAAAAACAACCGCTCTAACAACGGATGGATAGCGCCGAATTGAGCGCGTTTTTTTCCGGCTGGTCGTCTTACTATATTTTTTTTTACACCTTGATAATACATAAATAGTTAAATAAAGCGTTGGACTAACTGCCCGCGCAACTTGATAGACATGGAAAAATCGACTTTGACAGCAAAGCTACTAATCAAGAAGAAGGCGAATCCTGAAGCCTGGTCATCCAGGGTTCTTTTGCCAGTGGATCAACATGAAATGCAAGCGCTGCGGGCTTATGCAATAAACCTTCATCGCCCGAAGCATTGGGGTTTAATTGTCTCTTTTGGATAAAATCGACCATACGGCGGGTGTTATAAATCACCAGCACGCGATTGCCATTGTTGCTGGGATAAATTTGATAAGCGACATTGTATTCTTCAAAAGCAGGATTTTTTGCTATTAAGGCATCAATTTTATCAACGTCGTTGTTGGCTAAATTTTTCAAAATAGAATCAGGATGCTGTTTGATAAGTGCTTTCAAGTATACAAGCAGCGTATTCGATAGTTGATGGTTTTGGATGGCATGGACTTCTTCTTCGGAACAGGCGAAGGTTTCAGCAACCAGATAATGTTTATGCCGTTCACCATCATTGGCGAACAATGACAACTTATCCAATGCCTGGTGCTCAAAAGCACTCAGGAATGATCCAGGTGCACGGATGTGCTTGTCAACCGTAACAACCCAGGGTAAGGCCCGCCCGGTTTTTTCAAAACGCTTCTTCACACTGTTAATAACAGCAGACCTGGGCAATTCATCTTCGCGACCTTCCGGCTTAACGATAAAAGCATCAACTGCCGTCACCTGGGTATGAAACCCCGCGCTGTTGAATTGATCGACGATATCGGCGTATCGAGGTTTATAAGGGATGCCTGTGCCATCATAAAGGATATTGATACGGGCAGTCCGGGCATGATTGGCAACCAAACCGCGTAACCTGTTTGCGAACGGTTCGACATACAGGTAGTCGTCGCTGTGATGGCTGGCAGCGGTAAGCACCTTGTACAAATCGCTAATTTTGCGGAACTGATCCAGCGAGGCGACCACAAAATTAGCGCCGCATTGCGCCCTGGCAAGTTCCTCAACAGCCGTTTTACCGGAACCAGCGCCCCCCATGCACATAAACAGCTTGGGCTTTTCATCGGGGATTTTGCCCTCGAAAATCAGTTCCCTGGCATTATTAAGCTTACGGGTGATTTTACTGAGCCGCTCATAGGCAATTTCTACTGTACGCTCCAGCCGTTGATCGCCATTTGCGGCCGCCAGTAATTTCTTCTTAAGCGCCTCATTATCTGCCAGCTCAAAAATCAGGGCTTTTTCGCCCCGGCATTGTTTCACCAGTTCCACCAGCTCGGTGTGACTTGGCCAACGCAGCCCGGTGAGCATGTTGACGTCAAGGCAAAATAACGGGGCCAAGCCATCTTCACCGATAGTAATACCATCGATTTCATTTATCCCTGGCTTGCGTAATATTTCCGTATCCGGCAAATAACCAATCACATGCTCGGCAAGACTCAACGGATAATCGGCAAATTGCTTGCCGGGTAAAAATAATTCCAACCGAATATTGGAAAGCGGCACCAAGCCGCCATTAACCGTTACCAGACAGTCTATACCGTCGCTGGTTTTATGGGACAAAAAGGGAATACCCAGCACAAACTTTTTATTTTCAGGCCATTTTCCATAACCATTAGGCCGGTTCTGTAAATTTTTGCTGCGCACTGGATCAAGGGCATGTTGAAATGCCACCGTTATGTCTTCAAGAGTTCCCGATATCTCATGCAACGATGCCGCATCATTCGCTTCCAGCCGTCTAAAATCGATACCTTGCTCATAAACGCCTTTGAAAGCAGGCAAATTGCCTAATGCCGTCATAAAAAAATCCAGCGTTATCCGGTTACCATAAGTAAACGGCCTTACCGTCTTCATCTTCTGATAGAACACGCTCAGTCTTTCAGCAATATTTTCGGTCTGGATAACAAAGCCGTTATTATCAAAAATGGCGGTATCTTTATTGTCATCACCATTATCGTCGCCATCAAGAACCAAACGCTCTATAGCCTCGCGAAACTGCTTACGTTTATTTGCATCCGGCATATTACCGGGTCTATGGTTGACAGTCAGCTGCTCCCGCCAGTCATGAAATATTTCCCTGTGAATTCGCGAAAACAGTTCCGTCAGATAAGTAACCCGCTTTGCCTGATCCTGTGACACGGTACCTTCCGCTTCTTGCTGAAGGGTTGACAACAATTTTGTACCTTGGGCAATAGCCAAGGCAGTACGCAATTTCTTCAATTGCCCGTAGCTTGAAATTTTCCGTATTGTATTGTTATTGTTCATAAAACCAACCTACTTGCAAATCTCTTATAAACCACGGAGTAACACAAACATAACATCCGTGTGACCTGTTTGCGCACTTTCCAACCACATGCTCCATCTTGATCGGTCGAATAACGCAACTTGAATTTAACGGCAATGATGATAAACGCTTACCCGCTTGATTGCCAATTAGCGGAGAAAAAACTTAACAGCAGATTCAGATCTTGTGTATTAAGATAAACGAAGTGCACGGCTTGATTCCCAAGCGGCTGAAATATTGAATTTTTATTCTCATGGCAAAACTTAACTTCACTGCATTGCCTTTATACCTGCAAGTTATTATCGGTGTCCTGCTAGGCTCTTTGTTAGGCGTTATCGGCGGCACAGGCAGTTATTGTTTCGGGTTGCTCAACAATGCCACGTTAGGGCAATTAGGACAACTGGTTATACGCCTGTTAAAAGCCCTTGCGACTCCGCTGATCTTTTTTGCAATTCTGGAAGCGTTTATCCACACCGATATTAGTTTTAAACACGGACGGCGACTAATCGCCTTATGCACCATGAACCTGATGGTCGCCATGCTGATTGGCTTAACGCTGATGAACGTTTTTAAACCGGGAGAATCCTGGCACGGACAGCTTTCAGGCATGATGGCACAATTGCCGCCTGAGCTCGCCAAAAATCCTCTTAAAGCCGTCCCTGAAGGCTTGTCGCTAGATCCATTAAAGAACATCATGGGCTTTATCCCGGAAAGCCTGCTGGATCCTTTCGTAAAAAACAGCGTCATCTCGATTATTCTTTTGGCTTTATTAACAGGTGCTGCATTAAGGCATATTAAATACAGTACTTTTATAGATGACCAATCCGGTGTGCTCATAGTGGAAAAACTGATTACAAGCGCTTACCAGTTACTTATCCAGATGCTGATGTGGGTCGTACGCGCGATTCCCTTTGCAGTATTTGGCGTGGTGGCGCAAGTTGTTGGTAAATCAGGACTGGCTGTGTTCGGACTGGTTGCGATATTTCTGGTCACCATACTGGCAGGACTGTTCATCCACGCGCTGGTCTACTATCCCTGTATGGCAAAATGGGGTGGCAACATGCCGGTCAAGCGCTATTTCAGCCAAGGCGCAGATGCGATGTTAATGGGCTTATCGACCAACAGCAGCCTTGCGACCATGCCGGTAACCTTACGCTGCTTAACCGAAAACATGGGTATTTCTTCCCGCTCCGCCCGTTTATCGGTATGCGTGGGGACTAACCTGAATAATGACGGTATCATGCTCTATGAAGCCATGGCAGCGCTATTTTTGGCACAAGCCGCCGGCATTGACTTAAATTTGTCACAACAACTGGTTATCGCTGCCGCTTCAGTGATGATTGGTGTAGGTATTTCGGGAATACCTGAAGCTGGCATGATTGCGTTGCCGCTGGTATTAGGTACGGTAGGTTTATCTGAAGCCTTGATTGTCACGGCAATCCCATTGATTTCCACGATCGACTGGATTATCGCCCGTTGCCGCTCCGGCGTGAATGTCATGAATGATATGCTGATCGCCATTTTGCTGGAGCGCATGGAAAATCATCAGGATTAATGTGCTGTTGTCCTATCCTGCAAACACCACATCAAATTGCTTCATTAGCCCGGTTATATTATTTCGACTAAGCACCTGAACAGGTAAAAACAAATCTCCGGGAACTAGTCCGCGCTGTTCAAGCGATTCTGTCTCTGTGTAAATATTATTGATATCATAAAGTGCCAGCGCCTTATAAATAGCCGCCGTATCCTTGTTGCGGGATTGCCCGGGCTGTTGTCCGTTTTTTAACTGGAACACAGCATCGTCGAGCAGCAAAATACTGACCGATTGATCGAACGCTGCCGTGATTAAAATAATATCCAGCATTTCCTGAACATGAGCACCACTGTGCGCGGGTTTGCGTAAAACAAACAAATATTTTTTCATCTCTGTTCAACCAAAAACAATAAACCGGTCAGCCGCCAAAGTCGCTTCAACCAATTGCCCCAAACCAGCGATGCGAAACCCCTCTGCCAGATCATTATCCTGTTTACCCTGTCTTTCAGCTTCGTCGGCACATAACAAGCCGCGCCGCTGGGCAGCGGAAATGCAAACCACCAAATCAATCGGGTAACGTTTCACCAATGCGCTCCACTGCGCGGTAAAGTTAGGCTCATCGTCCGGAGGCGTTGCGCTCTTGAAGGCATGATAAACACCATCATGGTAAAAAAACACCCTGAATACTTGATGGCCTTGCGCTAAGGCGGCATTAATGAAGTTATAGGCTGTCTGACCAATATTTGACTGATAAGGGCTGGTGTTCACTTGAATGGCAAATTTCATTTTGGTCATTTTGTTACGGGGAATTTTTCTGGATGATTTATAATCAAGGCTTAGTATATTCTATTACGCATTGCGGTTTTAGTTATCCTATCCGCCCAAACCTGCCGTAAAATCCTGAAGCAATCTGTGATCCTTTACTGGAACCAAAAGCCAACCTTTAAGTCCCACAGCCATGAAAATTAAACCGTCCGCTATCACATTGGCTTTGAGCCTTGTACTTTTCCCTATCGCGCATCAGGCCGCTGAGAACAGTAAAATCGAACTGCCTGATATGGGCGATTCGACCGGCACACTGATTTCCCCTGCCGAGGAAAAAGAATACGGTGAAGCTTTTTTCAGAAGCCTGCACTCACAAATCAGCATTAATCAGGATGCTGAAATTCAGCAATATATCCAGACTATTGGCGAAAAACTGGTCGCCAATAGCGACTTACCTGGCAACCCTTTCCATTTCTTTGTCGTTCTGGAAAACGACATCAACGCTTTTGCAGGCCCGGGAGGCTATATAGGCGTCAACTCCGGGCTGATTTTAATAACCGAGCAAGAAAGTGAACTGGCATCGGTAATGGCCCACGAAATTGCCCACGTTACTCAACGACACTTATATCGCGCGGCTGAAGCGCAAAGCCGCTTATCCATACCCACCATGGCGGCAACGCTGGCTGCTATTTTATTGGGCAGCCAGTCACCCGCTATGGGTCAAGCTGCGATTATGGCTATCCAGGCAGGCAGTGTCCAATTCCAGATCGATTTTACCCGTGAAAACGAAAAAGAAGCTGACCGGGTAGGCATGCAAACTCTGGCGGATTCCCATTTTGATCCGCGGAGTATGCCGACTTTCTTTGAGCGCTTGCAACAATCTACCCGCTATTACGGCCAGAATATCCCCGAATTTCTGCAAACCCACCCAGTCACAGCCTCACGTATATCCGACACCCGAGGACGTGCAGAAACATACCCTTACAAGCAATATCCTGACTCGCTCAGTTATCAGTTAACCAAGGCAAAAATCCGGGTGTTAACCAGCACTGACAATACCGATACGCTCAAATATTTTAAGTCCATATCAGCACAAGGTACCACTGAGCAACGCATTGTCGCCCGTTATGGGCTAGGCTTAACTCTTCTTAAAGACGAGAAGTTTGCCGAAGCTGAAAGTATTTTTCAAACCTTGGCACAGGAATATCCAAACCAGCCGCAATATGCTACAGCTCTGGCACATACGGCTCTTGATGCCAAAAATTATCAGGTCGCGATTGCACGCTATAAAAAACTGATTGAGCAATATCCCAATAATGAAGCTGTTAAACTGGAATACATAAGCTCCTTATTGAAAGTCGGTGACGCTGAGCAAGCCAGGAACGTCTTATTCACCCTATCCCCTAAAACCCAACTGCTACCCGTTTTTTCGGAGCTGCTGGCAGAGGTTTATAGCAAATTAAACCAACCCGCTGAATCGCACCGTTACCTTGCAGAATACTACTATGCAACCGGTCAAACCAAAGACGCTATTTTGCAGATAAAACTGGCCCAAAAGTCCAAAGGCGTCAATTTTCAGTTGGCTTCAATCCTGAACGACCGGCTTAATTATTTCCTGAATCAGGAACAAGAAGCCAGACGAAACAGATAATATTCCAATCACATCATTTCTGAATCTCCGCTGAACAAAAAGCACCAATTGCCTGTATTTTTTTTTATTTAGCCCCTACAAAAAAATATAACAAATTATATTTATTAGCTTTTTTTATATTTGTTCTTTTTTTTTTCATAAAGCGTTTCTAATTAATAGACAATGATGTTTTTTTGGATATAGAATACGCCACCTTTAGAGAGTGAAGCTGCTTAAAAACAGCTGAGAAGGGGGAGGAGGAGCCTTTTAGGCTCATTGATAACAATAATAAAATTAAGTAATACTGCTTGAGTTAGGTTGTACAAACGACGAATAGGTACAGCTAATAATAAAAATAATAAAACTCAACACGCCCGCTTTATGCGGGCTTTTTATTGCCTGAAAATTTTATATGGATAACATATACATCGGACCTATCAATATCTTTATATTTAAACATCCCTGTATATTTCCAAGCATTAAATTAATCCTGGATTGAGCTTGCATAATACTAGCCCCGGTCTTCCTGTAGCTTGGATTGCTCCGTTACATTAGTGTAAAAGTGGCTTTTCGACACTTTTTTAATCATTAGGGGACATAAGCGTCCTATGCATCGCCTTTACTTAACATAGCGCCGTATTGTTCCGGGGTAATGGTTCCACCTAACTTGTCTGCAATATTTTTGTCACGCTCAGGCAACGCATCCTGCAATGCATCAATACGTTTCCATTGCGGCAATGCTGTCGGGCAGTCGGCTTTAGGCACATATTTTGAAGTTTGTACGCGCTGATATTTATGGATGTAACGCGGGCAATTGACAAACACTTCCGTCACGCTAACGCGCACAATCAAGTCGGCTTCGTGAAAATAGCCTAACAAGGAGTCGTTTCGATCAACTGTAGCAATACCGTGAACACGGACTCGATGCGGCGTTTCAAAATCAATAAATAGCAATCCGACTTTGTTGTTAGCGGTAATATTCCCTATAGACAGAAACATCCCGTTACCATCGTAACTGGGAAATGCAATCGTTTGACTATCCAGTACCTTTACAAAACCGGGCGCTCCGCCTTTATATGAGCAAGTCGGATAACCGCGATGATCAATTGTGGTCAAAAAAAACATATCACGGGTTTCTATAAAGCCTCTATGATTTTCATCCAGTTCGGGCTGCACAATAATCTGCCCTACTCGTTCTGCCATATTTCTCGTATCAAAAGCATCCTGCATGGCAAGATGCTGACTACCGTATATTTCGCTCATTGTTGTTGCTCCAGAAAAATTTAAACCTGCTATTATCCCTTCTGTTTTTAATCAAAAAAAAACTCCCACCCGGAATTTCCAGATGAGAGTTCTCTTAAACCGCATGCTCGTTAAAGCTTAATCCAGCTTACCGTGACATTGCTTGTATTTCTTTCCTGAACCGCAAGGACATGGGTCGTTACGGCCCACTTTAGCGCCATCCCTGACGAAGGGTTGCTCCGACTCTTGCTGTTCTTGCTCAATGGGCAAGGGCTGCTCATAAACATCCAAAGCAGGCGCTTCCGCATGTTCAAAATGCATTTCTTTCGGTGCCTGCCTTTGCTGGTCTATGGCTTGAACGTCTTCTTCCTCGCGGACCTGAACCTTGAACAGGATACCTATGACTTCATACTTGATATGCTCAAGCAAACTGGTAAACATTTCAAAGGCTTCACGCTTATACTCTTGCTTGGGATCTTTTTGCGCATAACCTCTAAAGTGGATACCCTGACGTAAATAATCCATCGCCGCCAGATGCTCTTTCCAACTGGTATCCAACACTTGCAGCATCACCGATTTTTCAAAATGCTGCAGCACGTCCTTAGTGATCTGACGCTCTTTTTCTTTATGATTTTCCTCAAGAATATCAACAATATGCGCTCTTAGAGAGACTTCCTGAAGATTATGATCATCATCCAGAAATTTCTGCACCGGAATCTTTACATTAAATTCCTGATACAAGTGCTCTTCCAAACCATTTATATCCCATTGCTCTACCATGGTTCTTGGCGGGATATATTGGGTAATCACATTATTGACCACGTCTTTACGTATCGCAGAGATAATCTCGGAAATTTCCTTGGCCGCCATTAGCTCATTGCGTTGGGCATAGATAACTTTGCGCTGATCGTTAGCAACATCGTCATAAGCCAGGATTTCTTTACGAATATCAAAATTGCGGCCTTCAACCTTTCGCTGCGCATTTTCAATAGACCGGGTTACCCACGGGTGTTCTATTGCCTCACCATCGCCCATACCCAATTTCTTCATCAGGCCAGCGACGCGGTCAGATGCAAAAATCCGCATCAAATCATCTTGCAGAGACAGGTAAAACCGTGTCGAACCCGGATCCCCCTGGCGACCGGAACGGCCCCTTAATTGATTATCGATACGACGCGACTCATGGCGCTCTGACCCAATGACATGTAAGCCGCCGCTGGCAAGCACTTCGTTATGCCTGTCCAGCCAGGCGCCACGTATTCTGTCTTTCTCTGCGGCACTGGCATCTTCACCTAAAGCCCTTAATTCCGCTTCCAGATTACCGCCCAGCACAATATCCGTTCCGCGACCGGCCATATTGGTAGCAATAGTGACTGCGCCGGGCATACCTGCCTGCTCAATAATATGGGCTTCGCGCTCGTGTTGCTTGGCATTAAGCACTTCATGTTTAATGCCCTGTTTTTTCAGCAACGCTGAAAGCCGCTCAGAGTTTTCAATTGACGTAGTGCCAACCAAAACCGGCTGCCCACGAGTGGCACACTCTTTAATGTCATTGGCAACAGCAATATATTTTTCATCGGCAGTTAGATAAACCAGATCACCCAAATCCTTGCGGATCATCGGACGATGAGTTGGAATAACAACAACCTCAAGACCGTAAATCTTGTTCAACTCAAACGCTTCAGTATCGGCCGTCCCGGTCATACCTGACAGTTTGTCATACAGACGGAAATAATTCTGGAAGGTGATCGAAGCCAGCGTCTGGTTTTCGTTTTGAATGGCGACGTGCTCTTTTGCTTCAATCGCCTGATGCAAGCCTTCAGACCAACGCCGTCCCGGCATGATTCTACCGGTAAATTCATCAACGATAATAACTTCATTGTTTGCGACAATGTAATCAACATCTTTTTTGAACAACACATGCCCACGCAATGAAGCATTCAGGTAGTGCATCAGACGAATATTCACGGCGTCATAAAGGCTGGTTCCTTCCAGCATCAAACCATGTTCAAGCATTAAGCGCTCGACCCGCTCATGACCTGCCTCAGTCAAATAGACCTGACGTATCTTTTCATCAACCGTATAATCGCCAGGTTGCTCTTCATTTTCCTGCCTGGTCAGGAATGGTATGATTTCATTGGCTTTAACGTAGATTTCAGTGCTTTCTTCAGTTGGCCCGGAAATAATCAGCGGTGTGCGCGCTTCATCAATGAGGATAGAGTCGACTTCATCGACGATGGCAAAACTAAGATCACGCTGAACTTTTTGTTCCAGGCTAAATGCCATATTGTCGCGCAGGTAATCAAACCCGAACTCGTTGTTTGTACCATAAGTAATGTCGGCTGCATAAGCCACACGCCTTGCAGCATGGTCCATTTGACTGATAATTACGCCCGTGCTCATCCCTAAAAAAGCATACAGCTTGCCCATCCATTCAGAGTCGCGCTTGGCGAGATAGTCATTGACAGTAACAACATGCACCCCATTACCCGGCAAGGCATTCAGGTAAGCAGCCAGGGTTGCCATCAAGGTTTTACCTTCTCCGGTTTTCATTTCAGCAATTTTGCCATCATGAAGAATCATGCCGCCAATCAATTGCACATCAAAGTGACGCATACCAAAAACGCGGGTAGATGCCTCCCTGACTGCAGCAAAGGCTTCCGGAATCAGGCTATCCAGCTTTTCACCCTTGCCCAGACGATCCCGGAACTCCTGGGTTTTCGCTTTTAACGCCTCGTCAGATAATTTTTCATACTCAGAAGCTAAAGCGTTGATCTTCTTGACCAGCTTCCTTTTCTTCTTTACCAACCTGTCGTTACGGCTCCCTACAACTAATCTAACTAGCTTACCCAACATGCTTTTTTCCGGTGTTAATGTAGTAAATGATTGAATCAAAAAGGGGGATTATATACTGTCTGGCTTTTCAGTTACAGATAAAAACTCCCGGACTTTGCATGTTTTCAATAAGATTGTCTAGCAGCTCGGTCATCAACAGCACCTGATTCCGAGATATCCTCAAACCACTTTGTACTAAATCATCTCAGAATATTTACTAAAATTTGTGCATTTAACTGCTTGCTGAGGTCAGTACAGAAACCTAACAATTAATTGCTTTCGCCTGCGCAGCGCATATTTCCATCACTGATACAGTAATGACAAATTTGCTTATCCAATTGAGATGCAGGTTTGGATGTACGGATGGCTAGCGCGCTTATCGATGCCTCCTTGATCTGGAGCAACTCCAAGTGGACAGACCACAGCACCCAAAAATCGAACACAAAGACTTGATATCCGGGCTTGAATCCAACGAATTGCCAGAAAAAGTCTTTGCTTTATTGAAGATGGGAATCTACATAATACTGTAACCGGCTTGCTCTTTATCAACAAAGTTGAGTTAGGTTTGGATATTCATGCAAAGTCAGAAAAGTTGCCAACAAAACCTATCATTCTTAATTCTATATTTTTAACAACCAATTCGTTTACCGTTTATAGGTTGTTCTGTCTTCGTAAATACCCGTCAACTTACGTTTGAATTCATTAGATATTACTCTTGAATCCTGCTTGCTTTTCACAACACGGGGGGTAATCAAAACAACCAACTCATTTTTGAGCTTAGTAATATCTGTGTTCCCGAATAATGGCCCAATCCATGGAATTTTATAAAGAAAGGGAATCCCATTTTTATTATATGTATCGCTTGAACTAATCAAACCTCCCAACACAATCGTTTCACCATCTTGTATCGCAACAAAAGTATTAATCTCTTTTTTGGAAATGGTTGCTGAATTAATGCCTGTATTCTCGACATTGACTTTTGCCGAACTGTCGCTTTGCTTGATTTCCATTATCACCATGCCATTGGCATTCACCCTGGGGGTTATTTCCAATTTGGTACCGGTATCCTTGTATTGAATTTGATTACTTTGGGCGATCCCTGTGGAACCACCCGAAACGGCCGTTGACAGAGTACTTGACAATACAGGCACTTGATCGCCAACTTCTATGGTAGCTTGCTGGTTATTCAGCACCATCAGCGACGGTGATGAAATGATATTGATATTATCATCTGATGCCGCCATATTTAAAACAGCCCTTATAGCTCCAGCATTACCTACAAAAGCATAACCCAAGCCACCTGTTGCCACAGCCGTTGCAGCTGTTGTTACAGTTGTTCCTACCGCATCAGCCGCTGGAGCAGCTACTAAATCAGACCCTTTATTAATGGTGACAACACCCTGCCCCCCTCCTCCATGTTGTAAATACCACTTGATCCCGTAACTTAACTTGTCAGTCAAATTAACCGAGACTATCGTCGCATCAATCAATACCTGTAACGGCAGAATATCGAGCTGCTTGATAACGGGAAGAATCTCTTGGTATTCGCGGGGTGTGGCGACAATAATCAATGCATTGTTGGCTTTATCAGAAATTATCCTGACATCACCGACATTGGCCACTTTTGCATCGCCTGAACCGCTAGAACCGCTGGAACCGCTACGGCGACTGCTACCGCTGCTGCTTGCCGATGCGGGTTTCGCATCGGCGGGTTTGTCTGTCGTCGATTTATTGCTTATTGAAGAGGCTTTTTGTCCCGGCGCAACCTTGGCAGATTTGTCTTTCTTGGCAGCGCCAGTGAAAATTTCATTCAAGGTATCCGCCAATTCCTCGGCATCAGCATGCTGGACCTTATAGACGTTAACACCGCCGCCGGCAGCAGTATTGGCCCTGTCCAAACGGCGCACCCAGGTTTCAACATCGTTTAAATAGTGGCCTTGATGGGTAATGGCCATAACCGCATTTAAGCGTTCAATCGGGATAAACCGGAAAAAACTGTTATCTTCGCCCGCGCCCTTCCTGTCGAAAACCTCTTCCAGCTCATCAATAATCGTTTCCGGCTCTACATGAGCCAAAGGAAACAAGCCGAAGGAACGGCCTTTCAATACATCGATATCGAAAGTACTGACCATATCCATAACACGGGCAATTTCATCGGGCGTTCCTGACGCGACCAAAATATTGCGGGTACCGTCAACCGTGAGTATGGTTTTTTCCTGCACCAGGGGTTTTATGATTTCGATAATATCTTCAACCGCAACGAATTTAACGGGAATCACCCGGGTTTGATAGCCCGCATGAGCACCTGTTATATCAGAGCTGTACAGCGCATCTGCAGAGGGTTCTATATGATAAATTTTGCCGTCTTTTACCAAAGCCGCACCATTCATGCGCAGCACCATTTCCAAAGTAGGCAACAGTTCTTCTTTGGTTAAGGGCTGCGTGGTTTGCAGGGTAACCTTGCCTACCACTTTCGGGCTTAACACATAGTTTTGACCGAGAATATCGCTCAAAACAACTTTTGCCACTTCACCAAGATCAGCCTCATCAAAATTCAGGCTGTATGTTCCCGGGCCGCTTTTATCGATCCGCCGATGCTGTGCTGGAGAACTGGGAACAAATCGGTCAGTACCCAAAAACTGTTCACTTTTGGTGCGTAAGGCATCAGGCGCAGGCGGCTTGTTTTGCAGTTCCGAAAAAACAACAGCCGGCTTTTGCTCAGGTTTTTCCCTTTGCACCGGCGTCAACGGCAATTTAGTTGGCTGATAGGGAGCCAATAACTCACAGCCGGAAAATGTTAGGCCCATAATCGCCAGACAGGATGCGGTCGCTGCTTTTTTAAATTTGTCCATTTTCAACATTCTCAAGATTTTCTTCTACGGGTTCAGATTCAGGCATCGGCTCAGCCTCCGGCTCGGGTACTGGCTCGGCATTTGGATCGGGAGGCGGTTCGGCCGCTGGGTCGACCGCATTGCCATCTTTAGGGGGTAATTGCTTTAATTTCGGCTTTCTCAAGAGCAGTTCTTTCTCTTCCTCTCCCTGTTTCAATATCACCCTGTCTTTTTTAATTTCAGCCAGTTTCCAGCCGTCAAGATCATCGCCGACTGCTATCTTACGATAATTGTCTTTTGGTACTTTTAATGTGGCACGGCTAAATAATGCCGAAAGCTTGTTAGTCTTTGTATAGACGCCATTCAACAACCAGTCAAATTTAACAACCACGGGAGCTACCGCCTGTTTTTCCTCACTGGCGGGTTCATCGACAGGTTTTCTGCCTTTAATAAATAAGGGTCTGGAACTCAGATCTGCAAAGCTTTCTTCAGTTTGCCGGGTCAACTGTATGTCCGGCATTTCATCCAGTAGCGTCTGCGTCTTGTCTGAATGCGATGCTGTCAGGAGTTGGTTTTGTGCCAGTTTTGCATATAGCCATTCACCCAAAATAACCAGAATCAGCGCTACGCAGATGCTGATTAATGCAGATACAAGTTTGCTGTTCATTCGGGCTTCTTTCTCATAAAACTGACCGCCTGAAAATTAACGTTCAAATCATTACTAGGATCAATCTGACGCGTAGTCCTGTTCCTTACTCCTCGCATCGGCCTTATATCTATCTGGTCAACAATTATCAACGGTACGGATGTTTCCATTTTGTACAACACTGCCCGCAATGCCTCACTATTACCAATCATCCTGACTCTCACGGTAATCCTGTTAAATTGACCTTTACTGGTAACAGGAATTGCCTGCGTACTGCTCAATTGTCCACCGGCTTCAATGATCGCCTTTTTGATAAATTCCTGCATCTCGGCAGAGGCTAAAGCATCGGTTTCCTGGGTGTTAAAATAAGCCTGCGCATCGTGCTGGTTTTTTATTTTATCCATGCTGGCAATAACGGCGTCTTTTTTGGCCAGCACCCGCTGGTACTGCTCCAATTTGAAAACCAGTGCTTCTTTAGTCTCATTAAGCTCAAGGCCTTTACTGGTAACAGGCACAATAACCACCAAGCCGACTATCAGCAGTACCAGAAACAGTAAACCGACCGCAAGCCAACGCTGCATTTGCTTATTATTTGCCGCTGCCACCGATACCTCCTGCCTTGGTAACATCTACCGTTATCTGGAACCGTTCCAGTTTGCTGATATTATCCTGGGTCACAGGCGACACAAACCGGGCGTTGGCGAACATCTCGGAGTCTTCCAGAACAGAGAGCAATGTTGATGCTGTGGGCGACTCGCCCTGCAATTGCAAATGGCCGTCTGAATATTGTAAATACCCTAACCAGGTATCATCTTTTATTAATTTGCTTAATTCATTCAACATCACGACAACCGCTGGCGTTGAACTTTTCTCGTCAAGCAGGTTGCGGGTTTCATCTATCACGGCGTCAATTTCTGATTGCTGAGACTTGATTTTCTTGGCCTCTTTTTCTATGGCGGTTATTTTTTCTTCTAACAGGTTGACTGTCTGGTACTCAAACCAGACCGGCATCACTAATACTGCCACCAACAATAACAAAACCGAAACCGCCAGCCCTGAATAAACAAGACGTGACGCACTTGCTGTTTTTTCTCTTAGCCGTTCAGGTAACAGATTGTAGTAATCATAACTGTCCTCAATATCATTAGGGCTTCCTTCATAATCGGCAAACAACGGTGAAAGTCCCAAGGCTTTGACATCTTCATAAAAACCATCCAGGAATTCTCTAGTTGTTAAGATCAGCGTAACCTTAATTTGCCCGGGTTCATTGGCTTTATCTGCCAGTTTTACCGAAAAATAAACCTGTTCGGCTTTAAACGGTGTGTAACGATCAAGCTCATAGGCTAATACCTGATGCAGGTTTTCTTTTGCTGCGGCAGGCAAGCCAAGGTCTTTTTGAATAGCATATTGCCCCGTTAATCTAAGTATTACCGTTGCTTTAGCGAGTCGTTCATCATGCTCCTGTAAGGCTTTATACTGGGCTATGGCTGACTCATTACGTTCGAGTGTTGCAAGGTGCTCGGCTTGTCCATCCAGAGTATAGGTCAGCGTCATCCGGGCGCCCTCGGATACCCCGTTTCCCAAAGGGGAAATGATGATATATCCGCGCTTGTCATTAACAAGCTGCTTGATTTTTTCAGGTACCAGGAAATCAAGTTCGCGCCTCCACCAGCGGAGGAACGTCTTAAAGTCCATATCAATTGTTGAATTCAGGTCCAGCATACTGTTTTATTAATAGTCCATTCATTGCGTCGGTAAATAATGAAGCACTACCCGCTGCATTACGTTGCCATTTCAAAACTTGAAACGGTGCTGATAACGGGACAGGTTCCGCACCGTTTGATTTCTTGATGAGAGCACTGATTATTGAACTGGAACCATTATCCAATAAGGCCTCAGAAACAATAGAAATCACTGTATTCTGCCCCGCAGGAGAACTCTTCACCGAGCCAAAAGGCGATGGCGGCAACGGCAGTCCGTTAATTGCACTTTCTTGTCTGGCTTTAATATAACTGTCTATCAAACCGGCATCCAGTCCGGGTATCATCCGTAAAACTTCCTTGGGGGCATGCTGAAAGCTTACTTGAGATTGCCCTGAATACACTGTGATTAAAGGCTCAATCCATTTGAAAAGCGCGGCATCCATTCCTAAAACCAGTTGCAATTCTTCAATTGTCTGGAATGGCTTGTTGCGAGGCTGGTATTTTAAACCGGCATCCTTGTATTCTTTCTTCTCCGCTCCTTCCAGATGCACGACATCATCTTCGTCACGCCAGTCAAGAATTGCATTCGTAATCCTAGTTGCTTGATCCTCTGCATTTCTTTCATTTTCGAAAGGAGCTTCCAACAACAGTTGCTCTAGCTGAGCTTGCTCAGCTTTATTGATATCTATTTTACCTGTTTCCGATAACAGCCTGATACGAACTGTGGCATCAGGATAGTCAATCTCATAAATGCCACCGTCTATCCGCCAGACTTTTTCTTTATCAGGAGTCAGCAACATCATCTCAGCAATAGCAATGCCGGATTCAGCAACAGCAATGGCCTGAGCATTATTTTTTACGCCACTGATAATAGCTGACTGCCTCCGCATGCTAAGCGCGAAACTACCCGCCATGATCGTGAGCAAGCTCAACACCCATAGCACTAATACCAGTGCAAGGCCTTTTTGTCTTATCTTTGCGTTAACCTGGACAATCCTGCTCATAATTAAAACTGCGCGTTAAACGTGCCTAAAAAACCGCAACCTATAACAAATAAGGCATTACGTTTAATTTGCGTCATACTACACAGGAGCCTTCAAAAGTGATTTTATCTGGATAACGATTCTGCATTAGCACCATTACTGCGCCTCTACGTTTATATTTTCGATTGCATCAGGAGTTCCTGCGATCTTGATTTCAAAAACCATTTCCGGCCAATAAATATCATTGTCCAGGTCAATATAAACTCTTACCAATTGAGGTTGGGTTTCTCTCTCCAGCCACTCATTCTGCCAAGTACCTTCACTTGCCCCCGGATTCAGGGAAAAATAAGCCAGATTAAAATCCCTTACATGGTTAACTAAAACGACTTCTTCCTTCTCTAACTCCTCACCTTCGGCTACCGGTAAAAAAGGTGTCAGCGTCACTCTAATAAAGCGCTGATGGTCTTCTTCCACCAACTTTACGGAAAATACTTGCAGGCCTACCTTGCCTGCACTGGCAGGAAACTCTGAAACGAACTGCAAAGACTGGGCATCGCCCTGAAATGAAAAAGTCTTTTTTTCAGGTATAAAATCGTCCCATACCGGCTTTGCTGAAGATAAATGGCGCTGAAAAAAATTATATACAACGGCAACTTCATTTACTTCTGCTATTTTCTTCTCGCCTTTTTCCCAACTATCGGCACAAATTTTCAAACTGGTAAACAGCAAAACAACCATAATACTCAATAGCGTCATCGCAATCAGCACTTCAATCAAGGTAAAACCACGCTGATACAAAGACAGTATTAACTCGTCCGAGTATGGCTTATTGTGAAACGGGTTTTTGACCTTGAGCCTCATGAAAGCGGCTTGTTTGCTAGTTTTAAGGTGTTTAGCTCAAACTGCCTGTTGTTGGTGTCTTCATCCCCCCAACTTACCGCAACCCTCACTTTAAAAAGCTCTACTGCTATCTTCTCATCAACATTATTATCAGGATTAAACATAAACGGGCTGACATCTATACGCCAATAATACTTATCCCCTTCAGAACCTGTCGTTTCACCTTCTCTCAGCGGCATTTCGACGCCTGTTTTGGCCATCAGTGATTCAGCAATTTGCACGGCCGCTGTATATTCCTCGGCCACGGCAGCGGTATTAACGCCCGAGGAGAAGATTTTTAGCAATATGCCAAGAGAAAGTGCAAGAATTGAAAACGCAATCAGAATTTCCAGCAAAGAAAAGCCTTGTTGCCTGCTTACTTGTTTACTATTGCTTATTTTCAAGCTCAATTTGACCTGTTAGCCAGTTTATATCGATTTGCCAGATGGCTTTACCGCTCTCCAGCGTAACCCTTCCACCGGTAGAAGAGCCGTCTGTAAAAAAGCGTATGCTGCCTTGCCCTTGCCCGGTCAACTCACTTTCAGCTGTCACGACGGAAAGGGCGATTGAACCGGGAATGGTGTATACCTTGTCCCGGTTACTCACTGTGTAAGTATTTTCTTCAAGATCAAAAGCAACCGTGGTTTCTTCATGAGTAATTAATGCTTCTCCTCTTGCGTAGCGTAAAGCAGATACAACATCCCTCGCTGCCGCCTTGGTCTCCGAAGCGCTGCCGCCTGAAGACAGGTTTATGCCGATAACAGAAAAGCCTAATACTACAACAAACAAAACAACGATCAGCTCAATAAGGGTGAAACCTTTATTCAGTCTCACAGGCAGGGAACAAGCATAAGATGCCATTGCCATCCTTAAGCCTGAAAAGCTCTATCATTAACCATTATTCCCAACTAACGAGATCCTGGTCTTCTCCTTCACCACCTTCCTTATTATCTGCGCCCCAGGAAAACAGATCGAACTTGCCATGCTCTCCAGGTGAGGCATAGTGATATTCATGTTGCCAGGGATCCAGCGGTATTTTATTTTTACGCAAGTAAGGCCCGTTCCATCGTTTTGCACTGTCTGGAGACTCAATTAATGCTTGCAAACCCTCTTCAGAAGTCGGATAACTGCCAATATCCAGCTTATACATATCCAGTGTAGCCGCCAGATCTTCTATTTGTACCTTTGCCGCTTTGGTCTTAGATTCACCCATATGCTTCATGACCTGTGGGCCGACTATCCCGGCAAGCATGGCAATGATGCCTAATACAACCAGTAACTCAAGTAAGGTAAAGCCTTTTTGGGTAAGTTTTTTCATCGTTTTCATTGTATGTTCCATTAGTTTGAAGCGCTTAGCTTTTATCTCAAAGGGATATTGTACGAAATATTTTTCTGCATGACAGTTATGTCATTATTTTGAACAGGTATATTTCGATTATTTCATCCAGACCCGGCACTAAAAGGCCAAATCGTTAACACTCAGTATAGCCAACAGAATCGATACAATAATCCCGGCTATCATTAAACCCAGCGTAATTATCAGGGCGGGTTCCAAAAAGGCTAACATACGCGAGATAGCCACCCTCAATTGCTTGTCATAAATCGTCGCAACGCGGAGTAACATTTCTTCCAAACGTCCGGTTTCTTCACCCATTTTAATCATTTGCATAGCCATCTTAGGAAACAGACCCTTTTCCAGCAAGGCATCCGACATATGCCGACCTTGTTTTAACTGCTCTTCGGTATCCTGAATGGCGGCAGCCACCACCAGATTGTCGACGGTTTCACGGACAATAACCAGCGCCGAGATGATTGAAACACCATTGCCCAATAAAGTTCCCAGCGTACGACTGATATTGGCAGTTTCCTTATTTAGCAGAATATTCCCGAACAGCGGCATTTTTAATAAATAGCCATCCCAAACTTTTTTTCTTACCGGGTCTGCCATCTGAAAGCGCATATAGCTGCTCACACCCAAAATAGCACCTATCAATACCCACCAGTAGCTTTGCAACCATTCAGCAAGTGCCACAACAATTTGCGTTGACACCGGTAAGGCTTTGCCCGCGCTCTCAAACATCTCGGTAAATTGCGGCACAACAAAAGTCAGCATGATAAACAATGAAGCGAAAGACATAATCATTAGGATAGCTGGATATATTAATGCTGTGCTCACCGTATCTTTTAGCTCCTGAGAACTTTCCAGGTATTCCGACAAGCGCGTCAAAACCTCGCCCAAACTACCTCCGGCTTCACCCGCACGGATCATATTCAGATAAAATTTGGTAAAAATGCCCGATTGCATTTCCAGTGCCGCGGCTAAAGAAGAACCGCCTTTTACTTTTTCCAGCACCTTTGCGATCAACTTGCTCAACCGCTCATTGTCTTCCGTCAGATCCATTAACACCAATAACGATTTATCCAGTGGCAGGCCTGATTCCAGTAAAGTTGCCAGTTCTCCGGTGAATAAGGTTACGTCTTTTTGCGATAATTTGGATTGTTTTCTGCCCAGTGAAAAAAATGATCTTGAACTGGCTGGTGCAACCCGAACAGGAATATAACCTTCCGATTGCAAGGCTGCTATCAACAGACCTTCACTGACAGCATCCCTAAGCCCTTCCTCTGTTTCGCCCAGGCTGTTTATCGCTTTATAGGTAAATAGTGCCATCTATGCCGATTCCGACGTAACACGCATGACTTCTTCTATCGTGGTAATACCTTCCATCACTTTGACCAGGCCATTTTCATAAAGCGTTTGCATACCTTCGGCAACGGCCAGTTTTTGAATGGCCCCTGCCTCTTCATGCGCCATGATTAATTTGCGGACGGGGTCCGTCATCGGTAAAAACTCGATAATTGCCAAGCGTCCACGATACCCCATACCAGAGCAATTTGCACAACCTACGGGTTTATACAGAATTATATCGCCTTCAGGCACAAAGCGCCGCAACCGCAATTCATTAACCACCTCCGGTGGGGCTACGGTGCCTTGTTTACAGATTGGGCATAACTTTCTGACCAAGCGTTGCGCCAAGATGCCGTTAACGGTAGAAGTAAGCAAATATTCTTCCAGTCCCATGTCCAGCAACCGGGTCACGCCGCCGGCGGCATCGTTAGTATGCAGCGTCGACAACACTAAATGGCCTGTCAACGCCGATTGCACGGCAATTCTGGCAGTTTCCAGATCGCGCATTTCGCCTATCATGATGACATCCGGGTCTTGCCTGACGATAGAGCGCAAAGCCGAAGCGAAAGTCAGGCCTATCTGAGGTTTTGCCTGAATCTGGTTGATACCTTCCATCTGGTATTCAACCGGATCTTCAACGGTAATAATTTTGCGTGCCGAGGTATTTAACTGTTTTAAGGCCGCGTACATGGTGGTGGATTTTCCACTACCGGTAGGACCGGTAATAAGGATGATGCCATGCGGCAATGCCAATATATCCAGGAAGAGTTGCAAATGCCTGCCGGCAAAACCCAGACCGGCAAAATCCAGCACCGTATTTTCTTTATCCAGCAAACGGATGACTACGCTTTCACCGTACATAGTGGGGATTGTGGAAACCCGCAAATCCAGCTCCTTACCCAGCATTTGCACCTTGATCCGACCATCCTGCGGCAAGCGTCGTTCGGCAATGTTTAACTTGGCCATAATCTTGATACGCGAAATCACCGCCGCTGTTGACTTAACGGGTGGTGCGTCGATTTCCTGCAAAACGCCGTCCACCCGCAACCTGACTTTCAGGCTTTGCTCAAAAGGCTCAATGTGAATATCGGAGGCTTTGGTTTCAATTGCCCGCTGCATGATCAAATTAACCATTTTGATAACGGGCGCTTCACTCGCCAGGTCTTTTAAATGCTCAAGATCTTCTTCCCCAATGTCTTCCATCGACAGGTCATCAACGATTTTATCCATCTGCGATTTGCCTTCGCCATATTGCATTTCCAATGCAGTATCAATTTCCGACAACAACCCGACTTTGGCGATAATGTTTTTTCCCGTCGCCAGCCTTAATGCATCAAGCACAAACTGGTCTTCAGGATCCATCATCGTGACCGTTATGTCCTGTTCCGTCTGTCCTAAACCTATGACATGAAAGTTTTTCAAAAACCGCAAGGATATACTTTCAGGAAGCTGCGTTTCCAGAGGGTATTGATCCGACTTGATCTTCTCAAAATGACCTGACTCCACAAAAGCATCTGCCACATCAAGTTCGGAGCACAAACCCAACTTGACCAGTAGCTGCGGCAGACTTTCTGCTACTGAGGTTTTCTGGACTCGCTCAACTTTCTTTAACTCTGAAGCAGAAAGCCGCCCCCTATCCTGTAGCGTTTTTAACAAGGATTCGTATGGCATGGTAATTTTCTGGATTGTAGTGATTTGTTTTTCTCAGATTTAATAGTTATTAATGCCTAACACAAGAATAAGCTTTATCAACGCCAGTAATTCTATCATGATCGCGTTAAAACAAATTGAAGCGCAAGGTAAAACCCGGCAGCCATAAATACCCCATTAATTTGTTTAAGTTCCACGTTTATCGCTGCCAACACCCGTCCGCTTGAGTCATTGCCAAATATACAATAGCTTTAACTAAAGTATATGGATTGAATGATTAGTCCTGTTCATCGTTGATTCCGTAAATATGGTCTACCAGGTTTTTAAACCAGAGTGGTCGGCACAACAATATGGATATACAAAGAAACCCCATTACAGGAACAGGACCTATATCAATTACCGTTAACACTAACAACACAAGAAAACATTTTAAACGCGTATAAAAAGCAACATGTTTCATAGCAGATTAAACCCGCTTGAGTATAAGTTTATAAAATAACACCAATGAGTTGAAAATTATACGAGCACTTAGTTTGCTTGATCCTTTGCCTGATTTATGTGTACAGTAGCATCCAGGTGCTTTCCTTAAGCCCCCTATGGTAAAGTTTAACTTTCAATCCTGTCTACCGAACCCAAGAATCGGTAGCGTATTAAGCACACATAACCCTAATGTCCACAAACATAAATCCTCTTTCGTCAAATTTTATCCGTCAGATCGTTGCCAATGATCTTAAAGACAACAAAAACAACGGCAAGGTTGCTACCCGGTTTCCACCCGAACCTAATGGCTATCTGCATATCGGTCACGCCAAATCGATCTGCCTGAATTTCGGCATTGCCCTGGAAAATAATGGCACATGTAATTTACGGTTTGACGACACTAATCCCGAAAAGGAAAGTGTTGAATACATGGAATCGATTAAACGGGATGTCCAATGGCTGGGATTTGAATGGTCGGAATTACGCCATGCCTCTGACTACTTTGAACAGCTCTACAATTACGCCGTGCAATTGATCGAACAGGGCTTGGCCTATGTTGACAGTTTATCTGCCGAGCAAATCAGGGCCTACCGCGGCACATTGACCGAACCCGGCAAGGAAAGCCCGGATAGAAACCGCCCCATTGCAGAAAATCTGGATTTGTTCAAACGCATGCGGGCTGGTGAATTTGCTGATGGTCAATATGTTCTGCGCGCCAAAATCGACATGAGCTCACCCAATATTAATATGCGTGACCCTGCGATCTACCGGATACGCAACGTACACCACCACCGTACAGGAAATGACTGGCGCATTTACCCTATGTACGATTATACCCATTGTATTTCTGATGCACTTGAAGGCATCACGCATTCCTTATGTACATTGGAGTTTGAAGATCATCGCCCGCTCTATGACTGGGTTCTGGACAAACTGCAAACGCCTTGTCACCCTCAACAAATAGAATTTGCCCGCCTGCAACTGGAATATACGATCGTCAGCAAACGTAAGCTCAACCAACTAGTCACTGAAAAACACGTTAACGGCTGGGATGATCCGCGTATGCCAACCATAGCCGGGTTGCGCCGCGCCGGTTTTACACCCAAGGCAATTCGTGACTTTTGTGAACGCATCGGGCTTACCAAACAAAATTCATGGATAGAAATGTCAGTGCTGGAATACTGTATTCGTGAAGATTTAAATGAGAATGCGCCCAGGGCAATGGCCGTACTACAACCTTTGCGCGTGGTTATAGAAAACTACCCGGAAGACCAGGTTGAACAATTGGAAATCAGCAACCATCCGCAAAAGCCTGAATTGGGCAAACGGAACGTACCCTTCGCAAAGGTTATCCTGATTGAACAGGACGACTTTGCTGAACAACCACCGCCCAAATTCAAACGTTTGATAGCTGGCGGTGAAGTCCGTTTGCGCGGCGCTTATGTTATAAAATGCAATGACATCATTAAAGATGCTGATGGCAATATTTCTGAACTGCGCTGTACTTATGACTCAGAGACACTGGGTAAAAACCCGGAAGGCCGGAAAGTTAAAGGCGTTATCCACTGGGTTTCCGAGCGACATTCGCATGTAGCTGAAGTGCGCTTATACAACCGCTTATTCAGCTTGCCTAACCCTGATAATGAAGAGAATTTCCTGGATGCGATAAATCCTGATTCGCTGGAAATTTTAACAGGCTGCCGCGTCGAAGCCAGCTTGGCAAATCCTCAACCAGAAAGCCGTTACCAGTTTGAGAGAATAGGTTATTTTTGCTTTGATGCTCTCGCCAGCGCTAACGATAATCTGGTTTTTAACCGGACTGTTACGTTGCGCGATAACTGGGAAAAAGACTGATTTTGGCCAGTTAATTGGCGCTTCGGTTAAAAAATTATCGTAATCCCCATCAACATATATCAAGTATGTTTTTGATATTGCTAATGTTACTTTTTAAAGCCACCGCAAACATCAGGGGGTTAAGATAGTAGTTGCCATGATTTTATCCGATCATGCTCATAGCCAAGCTACCAAAAACTTTTTCCTGACATCCCTGCAATAACCTAAAACCTGTTTTTATAAAATTATACTATTAATATTCAGCAACTTAAAACAACACCAAGATACGCGCCGAGCACAGCAAAGAACTTTATAAACAATATTAAATGCTATTTCAGGTGTTTTTTTGTTTATAGTTTTGACACGACAGTTATCTCATGATAAAAATTGCACCGTTGTTTAAGAAAAACTCGACAACCGGCTCAGAGAATATTTCGGGTCGCTCCCTTGAGGAGAGGGAGGATAAAAAAACATTAATAACTATTAAGAGGATTTTGAAATGGCTGAAGTAGAAGAAAAAGATAACACCTGGATAATTGTTGGCGTTGCTATCGCATCGATTGTTCTTTTAGTTGTTCTGTTGAAAAAAGACGAAACCAAGCATTTGCAAAGTGGTGCAGTTGCACAGCTTCAAAGCGAAACATTCTCAAAAATTGAAAAAAGACATACCAGCAACAACAGTACTGCTGAACAAATCTCAGGAAAATAAAATACTAACCCCCTCTGCATCACTAATCTGTTGAGGGGGTTTTTATTTCGATTACGAAAAGACTGTTTATTAATAATTTTATTTTTAACAGTCTTTTTCCGGCAATATCAATAAAGCTCAATAGATCAAACCCGATCAACAAATCCGCTAGAATTCCTCATACTCAAAATAGCTGGACTTATAATCTGCTTGCTATTTTGGCACATAACTCCAAAGCCAGGCCCTGGCATTCCACGCACAATCCAATAAAACCGAAAGTCAGCATTATGCGCAAGCTTTATTAAAGGCAATAGCTTTATTTAATGCTTTGCCCTACTATGGCAAATTATTATCAAGCTCCACTCGGCATCAACTCAAGTGACAGAATTAACATCATTTTTCAGCAGTAATGGCGAGCTATCAGCAGTAATACCGGCTTATAAACCTCGAATAGCGCAAATTGAAATGGCTGAAGCCATTGCCAAAGCGATAGACTCAAACCAGCACTTGATAGCTGAGGCTGGAACCGGAACCGGTAAAACCTTCGCTTATTTGGTGCCCGCCATTTTATCCGGCAAAAAGGTGATTATCTCTACCGGCACTAAAAACCTCCAGGACCAACTATTCAACAAAGACTTACCGGTAATTCGTAAAGCCATTTTACATCCCTTTGTCGCCGCATTATTAAAAGGCCGAAGTAATTATTTGTGTACCTACCGTCTACAAAATGCCTTGTCTTCGACGATCGGCTTCAGCAAGGAAGATGCCGCCTCGCTTTCAAAAATAAAATCCTGGTCGAAACGCACTCAAACAGGTGATATTTCAGAAATATCGGATGTCAGCGAAACAGACCCGATCTGGTATCAAGCAACATCAACCATAGAAAACTGCCTCGGGCAGGATTGCCCTGATTATGCCGACTGCTTTCTGGTCAAAGCCAGAAAAAAAGCCCAGGAATGCGAAATTCTGGTTGTAAACCATCATTTGCTATGCGCAGACTGGTCAATACGCGACAGCGGCTTTGGTGAATTATTGCCCAATGCTGAAGTGGTCATTATTGATGAGGCACATCAATTAGCCGATACCGCCTCAAATTTTCTAGGACTAAACCTGAGCGCGAAGCAGCTAACCGATCTGGCCCAGGACAGCCTGCTTGAATATTTTAAGGACGCGACCGATATACCCGCATTGCGCACTGCCTGCGAAGACCTGGAACATGAGATCAAGGATTTGCGCCTGGCATTTGGTATTGAACTTAAGCGCGGTGAATGGCAGGACATCCAGAATAACCCGAAAATTGCCGGAGGCTTGAGCGCGGTTAAGGAACAACTCCAAAGACTACGCGACCAACTGGAACTGGCATCGGTTAAAACCAAAGGCCTCGAATCCTGCTTTAAACGCGCCGAAGAGCTGCATGGGCAATTGACCATTATCTCGGAAGATACTAGCGGCAAATGGATACGCTGGTATGAAGTGCATAGAAAATCTTTCACTTTAAGCCGAACACCGCTGGATATTGCCAGTGAATTCCGTTTATTCATGCAGCAGCACAAAGCTGCCTGGATTTTTACTTCCGCCACATTAAGCGTGGCAAACAAGTTCGACCATTTCGCCAACAACCTGGGACTTGGCAATGCCGCCAGCGCAAGCTGGAGCAGTCCTTTTGACTACGCCAATCAATCACTGTTTTATCATCCCAAAGGCTTGCCGCAACCCAATGATCCCAACTTCATTCCGGTCATTGTCGATTTTGTTCTGCCGGTTTTGCAAGCCAGTAAAGGACGCGCTTTTTTCCTGTTCACCAGCCATCGAGCGCTACAACAAGCCGCAGAATTGTTGAAAGACAAACTGGCTTTTCCGCTGTTAATTCAGGGCAGTCGTCCCAAATCACAGTTGCTGGATCAGTTCAAAGCGGCCGGCAATGCTGTTCTGCTCGGCACATCGAGCTTCTGGGAAGGCGTCGATGTGAGGGGAGAAGCCCTATCCTGCGTCATTATTGACAAACTGCCCTTCTCCTCACCTGGCGATCCGGTATTAAAAGCGCGTCTGGATACCATGACTCAACAAGGGCGCAACCCGTTTTTTGAGCACCAATTACCAACTGCGGTGATTGCCTTAAAGCAAGGTATTGGCCGATTAATCCGTGACGTATCAGACCGGGGTATCTTAATGGTCTGCGATCCGCGTTTACTAAAACGTTCTTACGGGCAAATATTTCTGGACAGCGTACCGGCGATGAAACGCACCCGTGATATCGCAGAAGTACAGGCCTTTTTTCAGGAACAAAAACACTAATGAAATTACTTGCAGTGGAAACCGCAACCGAAGCCTGTTCGGCTGCCCTGTGCATTGATGGAAAAATCACCGAACAATTTGAATTAGCACCCAAAGAACACACCCAGCTGATTTTACCGATGATTGATCGCTTGATTTCAGAAGCCGGATTGAAACCGCATGATCTTGATGGCCTGGCATTTGGTTGCGGACCCGGCTCTTTTACCGGTGTACGCATCGCTACCGGCATCATTCAGGGCATTGCCTTTGGGCTTGATTTGCCGGTAGTTCCGGTTTCAACCCTTGCTGCGCTTGCCCAGGATCACTTCGATAGCAACGACAGCCAATGCGCCTTTGTTGCAATGGATGCAAGAATGGGAGAAATTTTCTGGGGCGTTTATCAGCGTGACCTATATGGCTACGCCGAATTAATCGGCAAGGAAGCTGTCATTCCTGCCGAATCAGCCATTTTTCCTGACAAGACAGGAGTTGGCATAGGTTCGGGCTGGGGTGCCTACCAGCAAGTGTTATCAGCGCTGCTAAAAGATCAAGTCAGTCATTTTGAATCAGGTCATTTACCTAAAGCAAGTGCCGTTGCTCGCCTGGGTGCACGAGGCTTTGAGCTGGGTTTGGCGGTTGCTGTTGAAGACGCCATGCCGGTTTATTTACGCGACAAGGTAGCAAAAAAAGAATCCGAGAGGTAATGCCAATGCAAGCACAGATATTAAAAGCCAATGAGGCCGATGAATACTATTTTGATGAAGGCTGCTTTATTTTAGAACTATCCAATTCAGCTGCAGACCCTGAAGTATCGATCGCCAGGGCCCGGGTTAAACCGGGCGTAACGACCAAACTGCACCGCTTGAAAAGCGTCATTGAACGCTATGTAATTCTTGCCGGCAGCGCAGAAGTTAAAATCGCCGACTTACCTACACAACAGGTATCGATAGGTAATGTCGTTATTATTCCACCGCTATGCGTACAGCAGATCACCAATACAGGTGTTGAAGATCTGGTGTTTTTAGCTATCTGTTCGCCGCGTTTCACTGAAAACGCTTATGAAAACATTGATGACAGGCCGTAGTGCCTTTAGTTGTGGATAATATCCTGCCGCACGGCCATTTTTGAAGAACAGGCCGTCTCCCGAACCTGATCGAGCCAGGCTTTTATAATCGGGCGTTTATCTTCTTGAGCGTATTTTAATTTCAGAAACGCCAGACCCGACTTGATCTGGTTTCCGTTCATCCCGTTGATAATGGCACCGACGATAAAATGAAAAAGCTCTTTGGTTCTTTTCGCCTGGCTATTTGACAAATCGGTCGTTTTCTCAAAATTGATCAGTGCACCATAATGATCCCACGTCAAGCCGAAATCTTCGGGGTAAATGAAATGATTTTTGGGATGATTTAAAAAGTCCAGCGAAGTATGCATGATGTCGGAGCGAAACATCGAGTTCTCACTGGATACGATAATGAATACCTGACCCAGTTGCGGTGTATCCATGTCAACAAGCTCACCCAGACTACCCATCCCGGCAGGATCAACAAGTATCGGGCTATATTGCTTCAGCTTTCCGCTTTCAAGTGCCGCACGCCGCGCAGCCAGAATACTGTTTTTTACTATCTCCGGTTTGCCGCCCATACTGTAGTGAATACCGATAAACCGTACACCGGGATCTGTGAGCATTCTTTGATAAATCATACCGGTGTTACGTCCGCTCAGCACGCTCAATGACCCTGCGAAGCCCTCCCGAACCAAAAGCAAACCCGCATATCTGGCAAGGCTGCTGTCGGCATCGAAATCGGATAACATGAGTCCGGGATGAATAAAAAGGGTATTCAGCCGATTGGAAACCGCTTCGCTATTGTTGAAAGTGCAATCCATACCTTGCGCATTCTTCAGGATTTTTCCTAAATCCTGATTGAACTGTCGGGTCTGGATATTGACCATCACTGAATCACTTTCCGCATAATAACGCCCGGTTGAAGAGCACCCGCCTGCTGCAAGCAAAACCCATAAAACAAACTGTATTGCATCTGGCGAATATTTCATCATGTCTCCTGTGGAATCCCACTCCTTATCTTTTAAGCATTTCATCTTACCTTTATTTATTTTTTAAAAATAAGACAAGCCTCAAATTTATATAATTTTTAGCCGCAAAACTGTTAAGTGCGGCTTTATTAGCAACCCGGCACATACACATCAAATAAACGTGCCGTTGCCGGTTTATGCCTCATCCTTGACTGGCTCGTAAACGCCCGATGAAATAAAGAACTTTGTATGTTAAGTCAGGTCTGTGATAATGTCCGCCCAAACTTGCTCGTATACAATCTTGTTTATCATTGATACAAAAGGCTTTTTCTATACCGGATGAATCTGACCCATTATAAAAAATGACTATAAACCCGAATCTGCCCATTCATTTTTCCCGCACCCATCGTCTACAGTGGGAAGAAGCCCAACAAAAAAATGTAATTCTTTATCCTGAAGGCCTGGTAGAACTGAATCAGAGTTCAGCAGAAATCCTGAAGTTATGTGACGGCACCCGTAAGCTCGACCAAATCGTCAGCGACCTGGAGCTGAAATTTGCAACATCAGGCTTGAACAACGACATTACCGCTTTCCTTGAGGTCGCCTTAAAAAATGGCTGGATTAACCAAAACTCCTAATACCCCGCCGCGCTGGCTATTGGCAGAGCTTACCTATGCCTGCCCGTTACAGTGTCCGTATTGTTCCAATCCGATTAATTACGCCAACTATCCATCCGAACTTGGTACCGAAGACTGGAAACGCGTACTCAGCCAGGCCCGAAAAATGGGCGCGGTGCAATTGGGTTTTTCCGGCGGCGAACCCTTAACCCGCAAGGATTTGACCGAACTGGTCAAATACGCGCGGGACCTGGGCTACTATTCCAACCTGATTACTTCAGGTTATGGCTTGACTGAAGAAAAAATCATTCAGCTCAAAGAGGCCGGGCTTGATCATATCCAGATCAGTATCCAGGCCAGCAGTCAGGAATTAAACGACCACATTGCCGGCACGGCATCGTTTCTGCACAAAAAAGAAGTCGCGCACCTGATTAAGAAACATGGCTATCCGATGGTGCTGTGCGTCGTCATCCATCGCGAAAATATCCACCAAATGCCGGAAATACTGGCTATGGCAAAAGAGCTGGGTGCCGATTACCTGGAACTGGCGAATACCCAGTATTACGGCTGGGCGCATATCAACCGCGACTTATTACTGCCCAGCAAAGAACAATTCGAAAAAGCCGAAGCTATCGCACAGGCGTTTAAAGAAACGGAAGCGGGCAACATGAAAGTTTATTATGTCGTGCCTGATTTTTACGAAGACCGCCCCAAAGCCTGCATGAACGGCTGGGGAACGACCTTCCTGACCATAGCACCGGACGGCGTGGCGCTGCCCTGCCATTCGGCGCGGGATTTGCCTGGGTTGGATTGCCCCAACGTGAAGGATTTCAGCGTTGAAGAAATCTGGCATGAATCCAAAGCCTTCAACTTTTTCCGTGGTTTTGAATGGATGAAAGAACCCTGTCGCAGTTGCGATGAAAAAGAAAAAGATTTCGGCGGCTGCCGTTGCCAGGCTTATTTATTAACGGGTGATATGTATATAGCTGATCCGGTCTGCAGCAAATCGCCCAATCATGCCGTTATCCAGCAGGCGATAGTCGCAGCTAAGGAAAATGCTGATTTGTCGGTTAATGAAAAACCACTGGTTTTTCGTAACAGTAAGAACTCCAAAATACTGTCATAATCAACTGTCTTTTCAACCCGAAGATAAGAAGCTTTGTCACTCATCGCACATCGACAACAGTTTGTGGGAGCGGCTTTTAGCCGCGAATGTCGCGGCTAAAAGCCGCTCCCACAAGTAACCCCTGAAAATGCTCTTATTTCATACCCCCCGAAAACAATCGGTACGCCGGATTTTCGGTCTCTTCGCGGTAAACAAAACCTGAATTATCAAGGCAAAGCTCAAAGGCTTGCTGTTCTGACGGTGGCATTTGCACGCCCATCAAAACCTTGCCGAATGCCGCACCGTGGTTGCGGTAATGAAACAGGCTGATATTCCAGCGCCCACCCAGTTCAGTCAGGAATTTTAATAACGCGCCTGGACGCTCAGGGAACTGGATGCTGTAAATTAGCTCGTTCAATTCGCGCGGTGCATGTCCGCCGACCATGTAGCGGATATGTTCTTTTGCTAATTCATTGGTGGTCATATCCGTCACTTGGAAGCCTTCTTGCTCTAAACCTGTGATGAGCAAGGCGCGATCCGACCCAAGCCCGCTACTCGAAATGCCGACAAAAACCTGTGCCAAAGCCGCATCAAAATAGCGGTAATTGAATTCGGTAATATTGCGCCCGCCCAGCAATTTACAGAATTGTAAAAAGCTGCCGGGGATTTCGGGAATACTGACCGCCAGCAATATCTCACGATGTTCGCCGACTTGGGCGCGTTCGGCTACATAGCGCAAACGGTCGAAATTGATGTTTGCCCCGCTGTCTATCGCAACCAGCGTTTTTCCTTTGATTTGTTCGCGTTCGACATACTTCTTTAAACCCGCAACGGCTAATGCTCCGGCCGGCTCCGAGATAGAGCGGGTGTCATCAAAAATGTCTTTGATAGCGGCGCAAATCTCATCGGTATTGACGGTAATGACTTCATCGACATAAAGTTGCGCCAGTCGGAAGGGTTCGGCCCCGATTTGTTTAACCGCCACGCCATCCGCAAACAGACCGACTTGTTCCAGAACCACGCGGCTGTTGGCTAGTAAGGCTTGGTTGAGGCAATCGGCATCATCAGGCTCCACGCCGATGATTTTTATATCGGGACGGACAAATTTTACATATACCGCAATGCCCGCAATCAAACCGCCCCCACCGACCGGTACAAAAATAGCATCCAGATCGCCAGTCTGTTGCCTGAGAATTTCCATCGCGACAGTGCCCTGCCCGGCAATGACATCAACATCATCATAAGGGTGAATAAACACCATGCTTTTTTCCGCTGCCAACTGGTTGGCATGGCTATAAGCATCATTATAGGAGTCGCCAAATAAAATAGTCTCAGCGCCCATTGCCCTGACCGATTTGATTTTGATTTCCGGCGTAGTGGTCGGCATAACGATTAATGCCTTGATACCCAGCCTTTTTGCAGCCAGAGCAACACCTTGAGCATGATTGCCCGCAGAGGCGGCGATCACGCCTTGCTTTCTCGACGCTTCATTCAGCAAGGACATCTTGTTGTAAGCACCGCGTAATTTAAAAGAAAATACCGATTGCAAATCCTCGCGCTTTAGCAAAATCCTGTTTGCCAGGCGTTCTGACAAGGAATTTGCGAAATCCAGAGGCGTTTCTATCGCGACATCGTAAACTTTGGCACGGAGTATTTTTTCTATGTATTTTTGCGGCATTTTTTAAAAAATCGGCTGAAGAATGTCTATATCTGCGGTATTATCGCACACCATTTACTCACACTACTGGAATTACTAAGCTCATGACCCAAGATGAATTAAAACAAAAAGTAGCTCATGCCGCTTTAAAATATATTAAAAATGTATCGATTATTGGTGTAGGTACCGGTTCTACCGTCAATCACTTTATCGATTATCTGGCCGATTACAAAGGCACTATTGAAGGTGCCGTATCCAGCTCAGAAGGCAGCACCGCCCGTTTGAAAAAAGTGGGTATTCCGGTATTGGACTTAAACGCGGTCGGTACGCTTGATATTTACATTGACGGAGCAGACGAAATAAACCCGTACAAACAATTAGTCAAAGGTGGTGGCGGCGCGTTAACCCGTGAAAAAATCATTGCCGCTGCCAGCAAACAGTTTGTTTGTATTGCCGACGGCTCCAAACGCGTGGATGTCCTGGGCGCTTTTCCGTTACCTGTTGAAGTCATCCCTATGGCAAGAAGCTATGTCGCTCGCGAATTGGTTAAATTGGGCGGGCAGCCGGTCTGGCGGGAAAATTTTATTACCGACAACCATAACCAGATTCTTGATGTGCACAACCTGAATATTCAGGAACCGATCAAACTGGAAGAAATCATTAATAACATTACCGGCGTTGTCTGTGTCGGCCTGTTCGCCAAGCGTCCTGCTGACGTGGTGTTGGTCAGCGACGGGGAAGAAATCATCACGTTCTAATTGGCAAAAATCGTGGCTTAGCTAAAATTGCCACTTCAGCCATTTTGAAGACCTCCCCAGACACAAAAAAGTTGGGCTGCAAATTTTGTAGCCCAACTTAATGTACACAAGCTACCTGCTAATCGTTATTGACGATTTTGATTGAAAATATCGCTAACAAAGCCCTCATGTCCTGCTGATGCTGCACCTCTATAAACGTTTCTATAAAAACGCATATCCCGCGCATCACCACTTTTTGCAACAGCATTACTTAAGAACAACGAAATCACCGCGCCTTTATGGTTGAACCATAAGATGTCATCGCCATCGGCATGGGTATCATGCAAATCCCAGAATGCACGCGCAACCCAGGTTTCATTTTCCCAGCCGTTGGTACAATTAGGCGGGGAAGTGCGTTGCTCAGGTTCAAAGCTCAATCCCCATATTCCGCTGCCAAAACTGCCTTCGGCTTGATTGCGGTCAGGATAACCCACCCAGGCCGCCATAAAATTAGCAAAGCCTTCACCTAACGCCAAACCTAAACGGGTAGGATAACAACCGCTCAAGGTGTGCGAACCGCCTGATCCGGCTGCCTTCTTGCCGCCCCAGAATTTGGCTTGCAAAGCATGTCCCATTTCGTGGTTTACGACATCACCTTGCACCCCGTGTGAAGCAATCAGCCAGATCTGGTCGCCCTCAAACGTTGCACAGCTCCAGGGGCTGCCAGTACCGTCACCGCAGTCATACCAGGTATTCGGGAAGAAAAACTTGATGGGGCTGGCGGCAACCGGGTTAATATTCGCATCCCAATACAAACGCGACCACATCGTCATTGCACTGTTGACCAGTTCACCGACACCATTATAAGTACCGCCGTCGGTATCGACAAAACGATGCCCGGTATTAAAAGTACTGCCTGTCACTGTCCACGGATCAGACCACCAATAAGCATTGCCGTCTTTATTTTGCGGCGCATAGTAACTGTTATAAGAAAGATAATTTACCCAGATTGGACCGGCAAAACCAACTGGGACAGAGGCAACGGAAACGCTCCAGGAACCATCGGCTTGTACCCAGGCTGAACCCAGCTTAACCTTGGGAATCCTGCTCCAGACTTCAACCTGAAAACCAAATGCTGAATGCAAGCTATGGTCAGTCGTCCATTTGGTGGAAAACCGCCCACTAACCGTGAGTGGGCCGACCAGAGCGGCTGGCGACAATGCCGGAGAACCGGTCACCGGGGTTTCAGGATAACAAATTTGGTCGCCTTCCTGACCGGAGCCGCGCGCCTTTGAAATTGCTACAGCATTTTTAAGGCTGGCGAATTTATCAAAAGCAGTATCTGCCGGTATCTGCAATTTACGGCGGAAAGATTCCAGGTTGACAGGCAAAAGCTTGGATACCGCACTATAACCCTTTGTTTTACTAACCCCGACAGGAAACGCTAGCCTTGGATTAAATGCCGGTACTGCGTTACCGTAGGTTTCGGCATAATTGCTGAGCTTAAATGTTCCCTTGGCAATAAGAAAATCGGCCGAAACCGGCACACGCGCAGCCGGCGGCTGGTTACGGTACTTGCGCGCCAGCTCTTCAGCCGTCAAGCCCAGCCTCACATCAAGCGCAGTAACTTCATAAACATCCAGATCAATACGAGGACTAAAACCACCGTCCTCCGAGCGCAAAAAATCCACTTCCAACGGCAGAATCGCACTGGAAGTCGCATCATTAATTAGCAAGGCATCGGTACTCGGGCAAATGCGCCAGCGAGGACCCGGGTTTTTCCAGGTAAGGTCATAAACGGGAGAGCGAGCCTTGCCCAGCAATAAATTTTCCAGATTCAAAACCGGCTTGCCTGATATTTCCGGGTCTTGCCCGCAATTACGGATGAGCACCAGCAAGGGCAATCTCTGTTTGGCATCAAAAAACTTGAGATCAACATAAAGGCGGGATTCACCCCCCGGGGTTTCTCCGGCCTGAATATCCCCGCTGCTGTTAGCCCAATCTGTAATTTTCCAGGAAACCGCAGAAGGCTGGAAGGCATGGACTGGCTGACCAGCCGACATCATGCCCAAAGCAACCGCGGTAATGCCCAGATATTTTCGGTTAAATATTTTCATTAGCTATCTCCAGAAAATTATTATTATTTGCATTAACAGCAAATCAGGGCCTGGATAAATCCTGCTCTATTAGCGTTAAAGCGAAACGGGTATAACATAAAAAAACAACCTAATCATTAAATATCTTCAGGATTCGCGCAGAAACCGTCATTTCTATGGTAGCTTCGATGGACTTTTCCGGCCTGTAGCTAATAATCCTGGCCAACTCAACTGGTTTTTTTACAGCACTCATTATTACGCTCTACCTGACAAAATTTGTCACATACTGACATAATCCTTTATCCACACATCCTGTGAATTCGGCAAAAACCATTACATTGTGATCCATTTCACACGTTGCCCAGGTCTTGCAGAATGGTTTAACCAAAAAACTACGCAAAACCGGGTTGAGGGTTTATGATAAGCCCGTCGCGCTTTAACACCTTTAACCTGTTTTCTGGATATATTAAGTTTAAAGCATAGCCCGGGCATTGTTTATACAAAGCCAACGCAAAACCCACAAGGGTGGGTAAATATATAAGCTGGCATATAACGTGCTTGACTTATCGCTGATTACCGGGTAACACAGCAAGTGCTTCAGGTTTTGCAAAGCCACACACCTGCATAGCTAGGCTTCATTCTTCCGCTTCAAACTGAATTCGCCAATATTGGCACAAAACTAAACATGAGGATTTATTTATGGCACAACTTACAAAACCAACCACCGCTGACTCTTTTGGCTCAGCAGGCACAGCCGATGATTATGTACTCGGCGATGACGAAGACAAGGACAGTATTATTACCGGAGGCGCTTCCGCCACCATAGCTTACACTGTTGATGGAACCGATACACTGGAAGGCGGCTTGGGCGATGATAAATATATTGTCAATGATACAGGCGACAAGATTATTGAACGCCCTGGCGAAGGCATCGATACCGTGTTTACTTCAGTGATTTATTCTTTAGCAACAATATCCGACGTGGAAAATATCGTTGCCGCAGGCACCGCTGCTGTATTACTGACAGGCAATGCCAAAGACAATATCCTGGATGGCGCGCAACAAACAACCGGTAACGATACGCTGGTTGGCGGCTCGGGCAACGATACTTATTACATCAGCAAGACCGATCTCATTACCGAAACAGCCGGGACTGACACTATTATTGCCAATATTGCAGCCATTTCTGGCTTTTCAGTAGGCGATACGATTGACCTGACCGCGTTAACCAACTTTACTAATGCAACATCTGCCGCCGGCATCGAAAACGTTATGCTGACCGGTTCGCTGGCTGCCAACATTACCGGTAACAGCCTCGGCAACCGCCTGACCGGCAATAGCGCTGCCAATAGCCTGAACGGCGGCGCAGGCACGGATACCTTGATCGGCGGCGCAGGCAATGATACCTATACTGTTGATAATGCTGGCGATAGAATCGTCGACTCGGCAGGCACTGCTGATGAGGTGAAAAGCAGCGTAACCTATGTTGCCACAACCAATAACAGCGGCGGTGGCATTGAAACCATTACCTTGACCGGTGCGGCGGCGATAAACGCCACAGGCGGTAACTCAGCCGAAACCATTAATGGCAATAACGCCGCCAATTCGCTGACTGGCGGCGGCGGCAACGATACCCTGAATGGCCTTAACGGCAACAATACTCTGGACGGCGGCACAGGCGCGGATACCCTGAATGGCGGCGATAACAATGACACCTATGTCATTGATAATGCTGGAGACAAAATCGTCGACTCAGCAGGTACTGCCGATGTGGTTAAAAGCAGCGTAACCTATGTTGCCGCAACCATCAGTGCCAGCAGTGACATTGAAACCATTACCCTGACCGGTACGGGGAATATAAACGCCACCGGCGGCAACATAAAGCAAACCATCAATGGCAATAGCAGTGACAATTCGCTAACCGGCGGCAGCAATAATGATACACTGAACGGCGGAGACGGCGATGATACCCTGGACGGCGGCGATGGCACCAATAGTCTGACTGGCGGCAAGGGAAACGACACTTATAAAGTTAACAGCATTACCAATGTCATCACCGAAGCTTCGGGCACGGGCACGGGCACAACAGATACTGTGCAATTTAGCGGCACATCGGGTATTTTAAAAATAACCAGCAATATCGAAGTTGTTACCTTGACCCCAGCAGGAGCAACAAATACCGCCGGTGCAAACGCCTCTACTTCAACAACTGCTGTCGACATCACCGGCAACAACGGAAGCAATACGCTGACCGGCGGTAGCAATGCCGACACCTTGACCGGAGCAGCCGGTGACGACTCGCTGGTCGGCGGCGCAGGTAACGATACCCTGAACGGCGACGCAGGTAACGATACTCTGAACGGCGGCCTCGGCGCGGATACCCTGAACGGCGGAGACAATGACGATACCTATGTTGTTGATAATGTTGCTGATAAAATCATCGACTCGGCAGGCACTGCTGATAAGGTTGAAAGCAGCGTAACCTATGTTGCCACAACCAATAACAGCGGCGGTGGCATTGAAACCATTACCTTGACCGGTGCGGCGGCGATAAACGCCACCGGCGGCAACATAAAGCAAACCATCAATGGCAATGGCGCCGCCAACTCGCTAACCGGCGGCTCCAGCGATGATACCCTGAACGGCGGCGCAGGCGCGGATACCTTGATCGGCGGTTCAGGCAATGATACCTATATCGTTGACAATACCGGGGATAGAATCACCGACACAGCAGGAGCTGATGATAAGGTTGAAAGCAGCATAACCTATGTTGCCGCAACCATCAACAGCGGCGGCGGCATTGAAACCATTACCTTGACCGGCACCTCAGCAATCAACGCTACTGGCGGCAGCTCAGCCGAAACCATTAATGGCAATGGCGGTAACAATACACTAAACGGCGGCGGCGGCGCGGATACCCTGATCGGCGGTGCCGGCAATGATACCTATATCGTTGACAATACCGGGGATAGAATCACCGACACAACAGGTACTGCTGATGTGGTTCAAAGTAGCGTAGACTATGTTGCCGCAACCATCAACAGCGGCGGAGGCATTGAAACCATTACCTTGACCGGCACCTCAAACATCAGCGCCACCGGCGGTGGCTCAGCAGAAAAGATCAATGGTAACAACGGCGACAATACCTTGAACGGTGGTGCGGGTGCAGACTCCCTGCAAGGTGGTTCAGGTAATGATACTTATATCATTGACAATAGCGGAGACAGAATCACCGACACAGCAGGTACTGCTGATGTTGTTCAAAGCAGCGTAACCTATAATTCCGTAACCATCAACAGCGCTGGCAGCATTGAAACCATTACCTTGACCGGCAGCTCAAACATCAATGCCACCGGCGGCAACTTCAAAGAAACCATCAATGGCAACAGCGGCAACAATATTCTGACCGGCGGCGGCGGTAATGATACGATTGCTGGTGGAGACGGTAATGACTCGATCTCAGGGGGCGTAGGCTTTGACTCTATCGTTGGCGGAGACGGGAACGACACGATCGTTGGCGGAGCTGGACCAGACACTGTTGAGGCTGGCGCTGGTAACGATATCATCAGGTTTGGCACGGGCGATACCTTTCAAGGTGGCGCCGGGATTGATTGGTACAAGGATTTGTCACTGAATGCCGCATCTGCTGACAAAATTGATTTGACAATCTTGGGTAATGTCGAGGCCATTGGTACCGCCGTTACGGGCGCGATCTCTCAAGCCACCTTCACTGCTAATATCAACACTCTGTTGACCCAAAGCACGAAAGGTTTTGTAACAAGTGATGGCGGTATTGACGCGGCCATTGTAACGGCTACGGGAGGAAATAAATACCTCGCTGTCGATCTGGATGGCAGCGATACCTTCACTACCACCGATTTCATCATCGAAATCACCGGTTCAACAGTTACGTCATTGACAACAGCCACATTCATCTAGACCATTGCCAAGCAGGGTGCGCGCAATGCGCACCTTGCCGAATGGTTGTAACAAACCGCCCCGGAACAATCCTGGGGCGGTTTTTTTATGCCTTTGACTTTCGCTTATGAGCAAGAACAGGTATTGCAACCCATGCAAAATGATCCCATAGGAGCGAGCCATGCCCGAGACAGGACGGTTTTATACGTAGCGCTCGCGGGCATAGCCCTCTCCTACCGCACTTGACTGTAGGCGTTGGCTTTATTTACTCCCTGCTCCCAGATTTTGGCAACCCGACTGTACTTTTTTTATGACTGTTTGTACTTATTTGCAGTTATTTCCAATACAATAATCGCAAACAACCCGGCAGGCTGAACGATGAATACCTTAACCTTTGATACCCACGAATTTGTAACTGAGTTAAAACAAGCTGGTTTTAGTGAACCGCAGGCTGAAGCAGTTACGCGGCTGTACAGGCAAGCGTCCAATGCTACGATTGAATACGTCAAGCACGAACATAGCCTGGAAAACTTAGTTACCAATAAAGACCTGGATGCCAGGATTAAGGAAACCGAGCTAAAGATGGAGTTGGTAAGGTCTGAACTAAAACGCGATATTGAAAGCGTAAAAAAAGACATTGCCGAAACCAAAGCCGAATTGGTACGCTGGGTTGTTGGCGTGGGCATACTACAATCGGTATTGATTACCGCGTTGGTGCTGAAACTGGCAGGCTCTTTTTAATAGAAAACGACTAAGGAATAAGCACAAATTAATATAGGCAAGTTCAGTTTGAGAATTATAATTTGCAACCCAGAAACTTTACTTAAAATAGACCAAGATAAAACCTTACACAAAAGAAATTGAAACGCAGATGCAAG
>Ga0208754_100070_pt1 | contig 79138 bp, 75 predicted proteins | sample LakWasMet55_HOW8_2_FD_183889 | JGI IMG/M metagenome (GOLD analysis project Ga0208754, IMG submission 183889) | Freshwater sediment methanotrophic microbial communities from Lake Washington under simulated oxygen tension - Sediment Metagenome... | ecosystem: Environmental > Aquatic > Freshwater >... | reverse complement strand
CCTTTGAGTTTTAATCTTGCGACCGTACTCCCCAGGCGGTCTACTTCACGCGTTAGCTGCGTTACTAAGAGATTTTACTCTCCCAACAACTAGTAGACATCGTTTAGGGCGTGGACTACCAGGGTATCTAATCCTGTTTGCTCCCCACGCTTTCGTGCATGAGCGTCAGTGTTAACCCAGGGGGCTGCCTTCGCCATTGGTATTCCTCCACATCTCTACGCATTTCACTGCTACACGTGGAATTCTACCCCCCTCTGCTACACTCTAGCCTTGTAGTTTCAAACGCAGTTCCTAGGTTGAGCCCAGGGATTTCACATCTGACTTACAAAACAGCCTGCGCACGCTTTACGCCCAGTAATTCCGATTAACGCTCGCACCCTACGTATTACCGCGGCTGCTGGCACGTAGTTAGCCGGTGCTTCTTATCAAGGTACCGTCATCCTCACCTAGTATTAGTAAGTAAGTTTTCTTTCCTTGCGAAAGAGCTTTACAACCCGAAGGCCTTCTTCACTCACGCGGAATGGCTGGATCAGGCTTTCGCCCATTGTCCAAAATTCCCCACTGCTGCCTCCCGTAGGAGTCTGGACCGTGTCTCAGTTCCAGTGTGGCTGGTCGTCCTCTCAGACCAGCTACTGATCGTCGCCTTGGTGGGCCTTTACCCCACCAACTAGCTAATCAGATATCGGCCGCTCCATTAACGCAAGGTCCGAAGATCCCCTGCTTTCCCCCGTAGGGCGTATGCGGTATTAGCCAACCTTTCGATTAGTTATCCCCCATTATTGGATACGTTCCGATATATTACTCACCCGTTCGCCACTAACTTAAGGAGCAAGCCCCTTAAGCCCGTTCGACTTGCATGTGTAAAGCATTCCGCCAGCGTTCAATCTGAGCCAGGATCAAACTCTTCAGTTTAATTCCTAACTATTACTTGTGACCCCCAATAAAGGGGTCGGTATGTCGCTTTTGCCTTAATTCTCAAATGAATGTATTTCTACTTCATTCAGAGTGTAAGGACTTGTATCTTGAGTGCCATCTATCTGCAACAAATCCTTAACCTTTAACAGTCAGAATCTGCCATCAAGTGACTTGCCCATTCCACAAGCACTCACACCTATCGATTGTTCAGTTTTTTAAAGAGCGGGTACTTCTTCTTGCCTTTACTGCCTCGCTACGTTAGCAACGAGAGGGGCGCATTATACAGACGCTGTTTAATTCGTCAAGGGAAACGTGAAACCATTTATTTCCCAACCTTGCTGCAACCCGCTTCGTTGTTGAAGCGAAGGGGCGCATTGTACAGACCTAATTTAATTGGTCAAGGGGAAAATGAAACTATTTATTTCCCTGCTTTGCTACCTACTTCGCTGCGTTGCTTAAGCGAGGGCCGCATTCTACAGAACAATAAAATTGGGTCAATAGAACTTATGCTTTTTTACAAAGTAATTACATTTAACTTAATTTATTGTGATTTTCGCGAATTTTCGCTTGCCGACCTGGGCGACAACTACACCGCGATTGAGCTGCAAGGCCTTGTCGACAACTTTTTCCCCATCCAGCTTCACTCCGCCCTGCTCGATCATACGCATGGCTTCTGAAGTACTTGCGACCAGGTTTGCCTGCTTTAACAGCTGGGAGATGCCAATCGCATCTTGCGTAAGCTGCACTGTGACTTCAGGCACTTCATCAGGAATACCACCTTTAGAGCGCAGCTCGAAATCCTGCAACGCTTGCTCAGCTGCCGCTCCAGAATGAAAGCGTGTCACGATCTCCTGCGCAAAACGTACTTTAGTATCTCTTGGATTGGCGCCATCGAGTACCGCCTGCTTCCATCCTGCAATGGTTTCAAGGCTTTCAAACGACAACAACTCTATATAGCGCCACATCAACTCATCCGAGATGGACATGATCTTGCTGAATATCTCGGTTGCCGGCTCGGCAATGCCTATATAGTTACCCAGCGACTTGGACATTTTGTTTACACCATCAAGACCTTCTAGCAGGGGCATGGTGAGCACACATTGCTGGCTTTGCCCGGCCTGCTTTTGCAACTCGCGCCCCATCAGCAGGTTGAATTTCTGATCGGTTCCACCCAGCTCGACATCCGATTTAAGCGCTACTGAGTCGTAGCCCTGTAATAAAGGATATAAAAATTCATGAATGGCAATAGGTTGATTGCTTTTATAACGCTTGCTGAAATCATCACGCTCCAGCATGCGTGCCACGGTATGGCTGGCAGCAAGTTTGAGCATACCGGCCGCGCCTAGCTCCGTGAGCCATTTGGAATTGAATACCACTTCCGTCTGCTCAGGTTTCAATATCTTGAATACCTGCTCGGCATAGGACTTGGCGTTCTGCTGCACCTGCTCCGCCGTCAATGGCGGACGCGTCGCACTCTTACCGGTTGGATCACCGATCATGCCGGTGAAGTCGCCTATCAGGAAAAATACCTGATGGCCAAGATCCTGAAACTGGCGCAGCTTATTAAGTAATACCGTATGCCCCAAATGCAGATCCGGTGCAGTGGGGTCAAAACCCGCCTTGATTCGTAAGGGTTTACCTGTTTTCAGCTTTTCAACCAGTTCATGCTCAATCAGTAGCTCATCGCTGCCGCGCTTGATGATGGCCAAACTATTATCTATATGCGTCATATTTTTAGAATTCATCCACTTTTACCGCTTTTATCAAAGCTTCACCATATAAAGGTTTTCTGTTACGATTCGTAGCCATATCCAAATTTGAGGTAGCGCCGGTGCAGTTAAGCGAACCCAATCAAGAAGTAACATCCGAGCAGAGCATTTTAGCGCAAAAACCATCAATTCAAGAACGCAAGCTGCGTTTACGCTGGTTACTGGCAATTTCTACCGTCCCGCTTTTTGGTATTTATGCCGCCTTCGGTATTGCTCCGCAAACAGTTACACAGGATATTCCGGTAGCCACCATCATTGAAGAAGTGGCATTACCGCAAGCAATAGCTTCTTTACAGCAGTCTAAAGAGGAGGCCTTCTGGCAGGCCGATCAGGTACGCCGTGACGATACGCTATCCAGTCTGTTAAAACGTCTCAATATCCGTAATACAGAAGCTGTCGACTTTCTACGCGGTCCAGAGGCAAGTGCACTTTCATCCCAGTTACGTCCAGGACAGCCAATTCAGGCCCAAACCACCGATAGTGGTGAACTATTGAAACTGCAATATCAAATCAGTTCAACTTCTACATTTACAGTAGAACGTAAAGACTTAGACTATGTGGCACAAACCGTTGATGCCAGTCTCAATACGATTTCTGTTGTAAAAAGCGCAGAGATTAAAAGCTCATTGTTTGGTGCCACGGACAGCGCAGACATCCCTGACCAGATTGCATTACAGATAGTTGAAATATTCTCATCCGACATAGACTTCCATACCGACCTGCGTCGTGGCGACCACTTTGTGGTCGTATATGAAGCCAACTACAACAACGGCGAACAAGTCACCACCGGCAAGGTGTTAGCGGCTGAATTTACTAATGCCGGTAAAACCTATCGTGCTGTTATGTATCGCAACCCTGAAGGCCAGGTAAGTTACTACACCCCCGAAGGCAAAAATTTGCATAAATCCTTCCTGCGCTCACCGCTGGAGTTTTCACGGATTAGCTCAGGATTCAGCTTAGGTCGCTTTCACCCCATATTACAGAGAATGCGCGCCCATAAAGGTGTGGATTATGCAGCCCCTATCGGCACCCGCGTAAAAGCCTCGGGTGACGCTACTGTAGATTTTGTTGGCATTAAGAGTGGTTATGGCAACGTAGTTGTACTCCGTCATGCAAACGGTGTCAGTACTGTTTATGGCCATTTATCGCGCTTCGCACCGGGATTGCAAAGAGGCATGAAGGTAGAGCAAGGTGAGATCATTGCTTTTGTTGGCATGACCGGGTTAGCGACAGGTCCGCATTTGCATTATGAATTTCTGCTGAATGGCGAGCACCGCAACCCATTAACTGTCGCTTTACCGACAGCTGTGCCTATGTCAGGAAAATACCTTGCAGACTTCACTGCCCACAGCGCCAGCCTGACAGCCCAGCTCAACCTGTTGAGCAAAAGCAATCTAGCCTCGCTGGATAGTGAGTAAAGCGTTATTCATAGGGCTGATGTCCGGCACCAGCCTTGACGGCGTTGATGCAGCACTCACCGAGTTTGATGATGTAACGCCTGTCGGCAGTGCACACTGTCGCGTCATTCACACCCACGCGCTGCCTTATAATGACGAGTTGCGTGCTGAGCTACACTCACTGCATACCAACAGTGAAAACGAGCTGGAGCGAACAGCACTTACAGGCAACAGCCTGGCAAGACTTTACGCCGAAACAGTCAATCAGTTACTGGCTTCAGCCAAAATAGACAGATCCCAGATTATCGCTATTGGCTGTCATGGACAAACCATACGCCATCGCCCAGAGCTAGGCTTTACCATACAAATCGGCAACCCCGCCTTGCTGGCAGAACTCACCGGTGTTACCGTGATTGCAGATTTCCGCAGCCGTGATATCGCAGCAGGCGGCCAGGGAGCTCCGCTGGTTCCGGCTTTCCATCAGGCTGTATTTGCCCATCCATCTTTGAACCGTGTGGTGATCAACATTGGTGGCATATCCAATTTGAGCCATTTGCCAATTGCAGGTGAAATAAGAGGGTTCGACTCCGGCCCAGGCAATATGTTGATGGATGCATGGGCAGAGCGACATCTTGGCCAACGTTATGATGAGTCAGGCAAATGGGCATCGACGGGGCAAGTCATTGAACCTCTGCTCAGGCAGTTGCAGGCTGAACCATATTTTGAGCAGGCTCCACCTAAAAGCACAGGGCGCGACCTGTTCAGTATAAAGTGGCTAGAGCAATACCTGAGCCCCGGGTATTTGCCGCAAGACGTACAGCGCACTCTGCTGGAGCTGACAGCGCAAAGTATTGCTGATGCTGTACGCCAATATTGTCAGCATGTAGATGAAGTGTTTCTGTGTGGTGGTGGTGCCCATAATCACGCACTGTTTCAGTGCTTGCAGCAATTGCTACATCCTGTAAAAATCCGCTTAACAGATGAACTGGGAATTGCTGTAGGCTGGGTAGAGGCTGCGGCTTTTGCATGGCTGGCCAGACAAACCCTGCTAAAAGCCCCTGGCAACTTGGCCGCCGTCACTGGCGCGAAGGGGCCAAGAATCTTAGGTGCAGTTTATGCTTAACCTAACTCAGGCTTAACAGAAGCAAACCGAGATAGTTGCGCTTACCCTGTATCGCTGAAGAAAAACCTAGAATAATCGTAGAAATTTAAATATATGACTAAGCCAACTAAAGTAACACTGACTTTCGATAACGGTAGTCCACCAATAGAATTACCCATGCTATCAGGCAACTTAGGGCCAGATGTCATCGACATCCGCAGCTTGGGTAAGCATGGCGTGTTTACCTATGACCCTGGATTTCTGTCCACAGCCTCTTGTAATTCAGAAATCACCTATATTGATGGGGAAGAGGGCCTGCTCTATTATCGCGGTTACCCTATCGAGCAGCTGGCGCAGAACTGTGACTTTTTGGAAGTTTCCTATCTGCTGATGTACGGCGAACTACCCAAGGCCGAACAGCGCAAGGAATTTACCGATACCATCCAGCAACACACCATGCTGCATGACCAATTGACGAATGTTTTCCGCGGATTCCGTCGTGATGCGCACCCTATGGCTGTCATGGTAGGCGTTGTGGGTTCGATGTCCGCGTTCTATCATGATTCGATTGATGTGCTAGATCCAAAACTGCGTGAAGTTTCTGCTTACCGCTTGCTGGCAAAAGTCCCTACCGTAGCCGCCTGGAGCTATAAGTACAATATTGGTCAGCCTTTTGTGTATCCACAAAACAGGCTCACCTATGCAGAAAATTTCATGCACATGATGTTCGCCACACCCTGCGAAACCTACACACCCAATCCAGTGCTGGCTAAAGCGTTTGAACGCATCCTGATACTGCATGCAGATCACGAGCAGAACGCTTCCACCTCAACCGTCCGTCTTGCCGGATCCAGTGGCGCGAACCCATTCGCCTGTGTCGCTGCCGGTATAGCATCATTGTGGGGACCGGCGCATGGCGGGGCCAACGAAGCCACGTTGCATATGCTGGAAGAAATTGGTGATGTGAGCCGTATCGGCGAATACATCAAGCGTGCCAAGGACAAGAGCGACTCCTTCCGCCTCATGGGCTTTGGTCACCGCGTATACCGCAATATGGATCCGCGTGCAGCCTTGATGCGCGAAACCTGTTATGAAGTACTGAATGAACTTGGCTTGCAGGACGACCCTATGTTCAAGCTCGCCATGGAGCTGGAAAAAATCGCATTGGAAGACGAATACTTCGTGAGTAAACGCCTATACCCCAATGTCGACTTTTATTCCGGCATTGTCATGCGGGCGATGGGTATCCCCAACTCCATGTTTACTGCCATCTTTGCATTGGCGCGTACAGCAGGCTGGGTAGCACAATGGAATGAGATGATAGGCAATCCAGAAGCTAAAATTGGGCGTCCGCGTCAATTGTATACTGGCTCAGTAAGACGCGATTTCGTACCTATAGACAAACGCTAAGCAGGATCCAAGTAATAAAAAAGGAGCCTAGGCTCCTTTTTTATTACTGGCTTAACTATCTCAACTTACAACAGCCCCAAATTACACTGAGAAAGATGAACCACATCCACATGTGGTAGTAGCTTGTGGATTACGAATCACAAACTGAGAGCCTTGCAGGCTATCCTGGTAATCAATCTCCGCGCCCATCAGATACTGCAGGCTCATAGGATCAATTAGCAAAGTAACGCTATCGCGTTCAACCTGGGTATCATCTTCATTTACGGTGTCTTCAAAAGTGAAGCCATATTGAAACCCGGAACAACCGCCGCCACTCACAAACACGCGCAATTTAAGGTCTGGAGAACCCTCTTCTTCGATTAGCTCTTTTACTTTTTTCGCCGCATTGTCTGTAAAGATCAATGGACTTGGCATTTCTGTCACTGCATTCATATTTAACTCCTTAAATTCATTACCCTAAATTTATTATCCTGCGTGCTAGTCCACGGGTCAATCTTTATTCTCAACAGGCAAGTCTTTGTTGGTCAGCAATCGTGTTTCCTGACTCTCGCCCTGATAAATCAAATTGCCTTCGATTACTGCCCCAGTATGCATTTCGAGGGATTTGTAATATACATCTCCTACGACCCTAGCCTTGGGCTGTAGTTCAACAAATTCTTTGGCATGTACCGGCCCGACTACCCTGCCATTAAGTACCACCTGGGAAACTACGACAGCCCCTTCAATCGTGCCTTGCTCACTCAGTACCAGCGCGCTTGGCGTGGAAACCTCTTCATTCACATCCCCATGCACCGTGCCGTCCACCCTCAGACCGCCAGTGAAATAAATATCCCCATTGATACGCGTTGCAGCCCCAATCAAGGTGTCGATTCTATTCTGTGGCTTATTCCGGTTTTTAAAAAACATGCTACCTCTCTAGTTTGCCTGTATTGCTTACAAATGGATCATACTGGTAGATCAACTTTCTGATTCAGCCTGGGCTGATCGGCTCGCGCCTCGGTAAAGTCGAGCTCTACTGAGCGGCCCAAGGTATCTTTGGGTACTACGAAGCTACCATCAATGCGCTGATAATACTTGAAGTTAATATCGACAGTCCGCACCGGCACACTACCGTCGCTCAAGGGCAGCTTCACCGGCATATCCGACTGCATGGCATTCAGCGACAACTTCAGGCTACCCTGAACCAGCTTATCGTGTCGTCCCGACTGTAATAACAGAATATGATAGTCATACTGGTTGGGCTGCACCCCCCTGGTGACCTTAAAACTGTATAGCTTAACTTCATTGGTCCCAGCATTTTCATTCAGGATGTTTTTATAAAAAGCCACATCCTCTTTCAGGCTCATGGATTCATCCTGCATGCTGGCAAGCTCTCTAGCCAGATTAATTTGCGCCGCCAGCGCCACTTGCAACTGGCGCTCACTTTGCACCAGCCGACCCTGCAACTGCTGGTTATCCTGAGTAGTTTGCTTGAGGTCATTGGTCAGGCTACCAAAGTCACCCTCCGTCAGATGCCAGTAGGCGGCCAGGTATCCCGCTGCCACATATGCCAAAGCCACCAACACTTGCCAATACCACAAGCGGTGTGAACGTACAGCGACATGCTTTGCCGTAGCCCCAAAGTGACGCTTGAACCTGCGAGATACGCGCTTCATTTCTCAGGCCTGGATGTATGCAGAATTTTCAATTCAGGCTAGGGTAACAGCGGCACCACTTCCAAACCTTCATTTTCCGGCAAGCCGAACATGATATTCATATTCTGTACCGCTTGCCCTGCTGCACCTTTCACCAGATTATCTATAACCGACAACACCACCACTGTATCGCCGCCCTGTGGCCGATGCACTGCAATACGGCATTGGTTGGAACCGCGCACAGAGCGGGTTTCAGGATGGGCACCTTGTGGCAGCACATCAACAAAGCGTTCGTTCGCATACCGCGCTTCAAATAGCTGCTGCAGATCGATATCCTTATTCAGCCTGGCATAGAGCGTGGCATGTATGCCCCTTATCAAAGGGGTCAAGTGCGGCACAAAAGTAAGTCCGACCTGATTGCTAGCCATGGCACTTAAGCCCTGGCTAATTTCCGGTAAATGCCTATGACCACCAACGCCATAGGCTTTAAAATTATCGCCGGCTTCGGCAAACAGACTCCCAACTTCTGCCTTGCGCCCGGCACCGCTCACACCAGACTTGGCATCGGCAATCAAATGACTGGCATCGACCACACCCGCTTCCAGCAATGGCATAAAACCAAGCTGTACTGCAGTAGGGTAACAACCAGGATTGGCAACCAGCTTGGCAAGCCGTATCTTATCCCGGTTTAGCTCTGGCAAGCCGTAAACAGCCTCGGTGATCAGCTCCGGACACGCATGTGTCATGCCGTACCACTTCTCCCACACGGCAACATCCTTGATACGAAAGTCGGCAGCCAGATCGATTACCCGCACACCTTTGGCCAGCAACTCTCTGGTTTGCTGCATGGCAATGCCATTGGGTGTCGCAAAGAACACCACGTCGCAAACGCTTAGGTCGACTTGGGCCGGGTCTGAGAACTTCAGGTCAACATAGCCACGCAGGCTGGGGAACATATCCGCAACGGGCAAGCCTGCCTCGCCACGCGAAGTGATCACAGCCAACTCCGCATTAGGATGTATGGCCAACAAACGCAACAACTCAACACCGGTATAGCCAGTGCCACCAACAATGCCAATTTTTAGTTTACTCATTTGCAACTGCCACCAAATAATTTAATGAATGGGGTAACCACTAACCATCTCTGAATAGTAACAAAAAAGCCCGTTCAAACTTCACGCCAAAAACAAAAAAGCCGCATAAAGCGGCTTTTTTGACATACCCCGGATAACTTCAGGTTTAAGCCTGAAATTAACGCTTGGAGAATTGTTTCCTGCGACGCGCTTTGCGGAAGCCCACTTTTTTACGCTCAACTTCACGTGCATCACGAGTAACGAAACCAGCCTTGGATAAAGCACTCTTCAGTGCTGCATCGTAGTCTATCAGTGCACGGGTAATACCATGACGAACCGCACCAGCCTGGCCAGACTCACCGCCACCGATTACATTCACCATAATATCGAAGCTGCCTTCGTTATTGGTCAATGCCAATGGTTGACGCAAAATCATGCGTGAAGTCACGCGTGAGAAGTACTCATCAGCTGGCTTGTCGTTAACAACGATATTGCCTTTACCGGATTTCAGGAACACACGAGCTACTGAGCTCTTGCGACGGCCTGTTCCGTAGTTATATTTACCAATCATTCTTAATAATCCTTACGCTTGGCTTTGAATTGTCAAAGGTTGTGGTTGTTGCGCCACATGATCATGCTTAGGACCGGCATAGACTTTCATCTTGCGGAACATGGCATAACCCAGCGGGCCTTTTGGCAACATACCCTTAACCGCTTTTTCCAGTGCACGGCCAGGAAAACGCTCTTGCATTTTGCCAAACGTGGTGGTGTAAATACCGCCTGGATAACCAGAGTGGCGATGGTAAAGCTTGTTCAGCTCTTTAGTACCCGTCACTTTGATTTTGTCGGCATTAATCACAACAATATAATCGCCCGTATCTACGTGCGGTGTATAAATCGTTTTATGTTTGCCACGTAAACGGTGGGCTATTTCGCTGGCCAAACGGCCGAGCACTAGATCAGTAGCATCTACTACGAACCAGTCGCGCTTTACTTCATGCGCTTTTGCGGAAAAGGTTTTCATCGTGACTATCTATAATCGCTGAAAAAAAATTAAGAGGGCGATTCTATGTCAGCCCCGACTGATTTGTCAAACAGAATCTGGCAAAGTTGCCATCTTTATTATCTTACTGCCCCAGCCAGCCACTTGCCAGCACGCCCGCAAATATCACCGCTCCCAGCCAGTTGTTGTGTAAAAAGGCTTTAAAGCAGTCAACACGCCGACGCGCCTTGATCAATCTGTAGTGGTAAACAGAAAGCATGGCAGCCACGCCCAGCCCCATGAAATAAGGCCATGCCAGCTTGAGCATGAAGCCGACAACCGCCAATATCGTTAGCATAGCGGCATAACACGACATAATAGCGACAACATCATAACGCCCAAAAAAGATCGCCGAGGAGTGTATGCCTATCTTCAGGTCATCTTCCTTGTCCACCATGGCATATTCAGTATCATAGGCTATCGCCCAGAACATATTGGCCAACAGCATCAGCCACGCCACCATGGGGATAGTTCCAGTTTCTGATGCAAACGCCATGGGGATACCAAAGCCGAATGCGATTCCCAGGTAAGCCTGCGGAATGGCAAAAAAACGCTTGGTAAACGGGTAACTTGCCGCCAGGAACAAGGCCGCAAAAGATAACAGGATAGTTAGTCTGTTCAGAAACAGGACAAATACAAAGGCCGTCAGGCTAAGCGCCGCTGCCAGCATCAGCGCCTCTTTCACGCTGACCTCGCCTGCCGCCAGTGGACGTAATTGGGTACGCTCGACTTGCCCATCAAATTTACGGTCTGCTACATCATTGATCACGCAACCTGCAGAGCGCATCAGCACAGTACCCAGGATAAAGATGCATGCCAGCAGCCAATAGGGACGGCCCTCTCCGGCTATCCATAATGCCCACAAGGTAGGCCACAGCAGCAGCAGGATGCCGATGGGCTTGTCCAGCCGCATCAGGCGCTCATACGCGTCTATCTTTTTAATAAACTCTGCAGTTTTCATGGCTTGATCGTCATAACGCTAATACGTCCGGCAAAAATACTTCCGTCACCAAAATGACCGCATGCTTAAGTCTGAAGACAGAGCGCCGCGCCCACAGCGCACTTGGTGCGCTTTCCACGTCGGCAGTAGCCCTGCGGTACAATTCATGATGTTTTGCCAATTTTTTGTATGCAAGTGGCGTACGCACCACGCGCGCATCCGCGAACAAGGTTGACCCTAAAGACTTATTGCCCAGCCGACTAAGGCCTTGCCAGCTACCGCGCAAACTTTGGTAGGGCAGAACGCTATGCGCAAACACAACTGGCTGGCTAGTGCAGCAAAGATGCACCTCTCGCAGTAAGGCCCTTTGGCGAGAAGGCAGGCCTAACAGTTGCGCCTCGTCATACTGCGCTTTGGCGGCATATATTTTAGTCGGCTTGACAGCAAACTTCGCGCAATGCGATTGCAAACGCCTGGTCAGCGAAGCTTTATCAATAAGCCAATGGCGATATATACCGCTGCTAATGGGCGCTCTCAACCATTTGGCACGAAACGATAAGGATTTAGCAAAAACTTTCACGGCGGAATTATGGCAGGTCGCTACACTTTGACCAACTCTTCTGCATGGCCCAGCCATCTTTGCAGATGCAGCTCCACCGCTTCAGGGTTTTCTTTAAGTAATTTGTCGGCAAGCTGCTGAGCCGCTTCAAGCAGCGCCACGTCGCGCTGCAGATTCGCAATTTTGAGCATGGGCAAGCCGCTTTGGCGCACGCCCATGAATTCGCCGGGGCCGCGCAGCTGCAGATCAGCCTGCGCAATTTCAAATCCATCGCTGGATTCGTAGATGATCTTGAGCCTGGCGCGGGCGATTTCACCTAGCGGGCCTTGGTAAAGCAATATACACGTGCTCTTTGCAGCACCGCGCCCCACACGGCCACGTAATTGATGTAGTTGGCTCAAGCCCATGCGTTCGGCGTGTTCGATTACCATCAGGCTGGCATTGGGCACGTCCACACCCACCTCAATAACGGTAGTGGCCACCAGCAACTGGATTTCATTGGCGCTAAACTGCGCCATCACTACCTGTTTTTCGGCAGATTTCATGCGTCCATGCACCAGCCCCACACGCAAATCGGGAAATGCCTGCTGCAGTTGTTCATAGGTTTCCAAGGCTGTTTTTAGTTGCAGCGTCTCGGACTCTTCAATCAGCGGGCACACCCAGTAAGCTTGCCCTCCTTCTGCACAGGCATCTTTAACTCTGACCAGCACTTCGTCACGGCGTGCGTCGGATACCAGCTTGGTAGCAATCGGCGTGCGGCCAGGCGGTAGCTCGTCAATCACGGATACATCCAGGTCGGCGTAATAGCTCATGGATAAAGTACGTGGAATGGGCGTGGCGCTCATCATGAGCTGATGCGGCTGTATGCCCTTCTGCTTGAGCGATAAACGCTGCTGCACACCAAACCGATGTTGCTCGTCGACGATAGCCAGCCCGAGTCTGGCAAAACTCACCTGATCCTGAAACAGAGCATGCGTACCCACTACCAGTTTTGCAGCACCGCTAGCAATGGCTTCCAGCGAGGCAGTTCTGTCTTTTTTATTCTGGCTGCCGGAGAGCCAAGCCACTTCTATATTTAATGGCGCTAACCAGCCTTGCATCTTCTTATAGTGCTGCTCGGCCAGAATCTCGGTGGGCGCCATGATAGCGGCTTGCCAGCCGTTTTCTATGGCTTGCAAGGCCGCCATGGTAGCGACGATGGTTTTGCCACTGCCGACATCACCTTGTAGCAGGCGTTGCATGGGGTGGTTTTGTGCCAGGTCTTGGCCGATTTCCATAGCCACACGCTGTTGCGCCTGGGTGAGCGGAAAAGGCAGGCTTTTTAACAGGGCGCTAATCAGGGTTTTAGAAGGCTTGAGTGCAGGCGCGCCCAGGCTGCGGCGTCTGGCGTAATGGCGACGCATGGAAAGCTGCTGTGCCAGCAGCTCGTCAAAGGCTAGGCGCTGCCATTCTGGCGTAGTGCGCTCTTGCAATGCATCAAGGCTGGCCTCTGGCGACGGGTGATGCAAGGCGTGCAGGCTGGTAGAAAAGTTGGGCAAGCGCTGTGGCTGATAAACAAAGGCTGGCAATGTTTCCGACTGATCTGCATTAATCAATGCCCAGCCTATCCATTTGCGCAAAGAGGCTTGCGACATGCCTGCGGTGGTGGGGTAAACCGGTGTCAGGTTTTCCTGCATCGGCGTGGATTCGCGCACCGCCTTGCATTGCGGATGCACCATCTCATAACCAAAAAAACCGCTACGCACCTCACCTAGCGCCCTGACCTGCTTGCCGACGGTGAGTGCTGCAATCTGGCTGGGATAAAAGTGCAGGAAACGCAAAGTGAGCTGTTGGCCACTGGCATCCTGCAAACGACAGATAAGGCTTTTGCGCGGCTTATACTGGACTTCCGCATGAACGATCTCGCCTTCCACCTGTGCCTGCTCGCCGCCGCGCAAATCACGTATCGCCGTAATGCGCGTTTCATCGACATAACGCAAAGGCAGGTGCAAAAGTAGCCCTTGTGAGTTACTGATACCCAGCTTGTGCAAGCCGGCCAAAACAGGTTTGGTGATGCCTTTGATTTCAGTGAGCTTGGCCATGCCTTTACCCTTGTTGGCTGCTCATGTGCAACGACTACTGGATTCTTTGCTCAGGGCCGGCGCCCTTTACCCGGTTGATTCTGACCACATCTGGAATCTTGCGCAAACGCCGCATCAGGTCGGCCAGGTGCACGCGATTTTCCACCTGCACGGTGAAATTCATATTGGTGTAAGCACTATTGTCTGACTCTTCCATGCTCACGTTGTCAATATTGGAGCCAGCTTCGGCGATACCTGCTGCGATTTTTGCCAACATGCCGCGCTTGTTAGCTGCAGCCAGTTTCAGGTTTACCTTAAACAGGTGTTTGCTGTCAGGATCCCACTCTACATCTAACCATTTCTCGGGATCCACGCGGAATTTGCGTATTGCCGGGCAATCGTGGGTGTGAATCACCAGTCCTTTATCCTTGTTGATGAAACCTAGAATAGGATCGCCAGGGATAGGGCGGCAACATTGTGCAAACTGCACGGCCATGCCCTCGGTACCGCGGATGGTGATGGTTCCCAGCGGCTTGTTGGTGTGCTTGGCATGGCGCTCGCCCTGCTCTTCGCCCATGGCGAGCAATTGATGCGCAACCATCACATTGAGGCGCTTGCCTAAACCGATATCGGTGAGTATCTCTTCCTTGTTTTTTGCCCCATAGTCGCGCAGCAGCTTCTGCCAGCGTGCGTCATCAATAGAGGCAGGGTCGGCATGCAAGGCGTTCAGCGCCTTGTTCAGCATACGTTCGCCAAGGTGGGCTGACTCGGTGGATTGCATACTCTTAAGGAAATGGCGGATGTGCGCACGCGCCTTGCCGGAAACCACATAATTGAGCCATGCCGGATTAGGGTGGGCATGCGCCGCCGTGATGATTTCCACATGGTCGCCATTGTGCAGCTCTGTGCGTAATGGCGCTAACTCCTGGTTAATCTTCACCGCCACGCAGCGGTTGCCGATATCGGTATGCACCGCATAGGCGAAATCCACGGCGGTAGCGCCTTTAGGCAGTGCCAGTATCTTGCCTTTGGGCGTAAACACGTACACTTCGTCCGGGAACAGATCTACCTTGAAGTGCTCCAGGAACTCCAGCGAATCCGAACTCTCGGACTGGATATCCAGCAGGCGCTGCAACCATTGGTGCGTCTGTTGCTGCAAAGCGGTGAGGTGCGCATCCGTAGTCTTGTAAAGCCAATGCGCCGCTACCCCTGCCTCCGCAATGTTATGCATTTCCAGGCTGCGTATCTGCACCTCTATCGGTGTGCCGAAAGGGCCGAACAAGGTGGTATGTAGCGACTGGTAGCCATTGGCTTTGGGAATCGCAATGTAGTCCTTGAACTTGCCGGGAATCGGCTTGTACAGGCTATGCAGTACGCCCAGCGTCAGGTAGCAGCTTGGTAAATCCTTGACGATGACACGAAACCCATAAATATCGTAGATTTGTGAAAACGTAATGGTTTTGCCGGTCATCTTTTTATAGATGCTATAGAGATGCTTCTCGCGACCGGTAACATCGGCCTCGATATTCATTTCCTGCAAGCGCTGCTTGATGGAGTCCAGAATCTTGACCACCACCTCTTTGCGATTGCCACGCGCAGCCAGGATCGCCTTGGAGATCACGCGATAACGCATGGGGTAGAGAAACTTGAAGCTTAAATCTTCCAGCTCCTGGAAAATAGCATTCAGGCCCAGTCGGTTGGCAATCGGCGCATAGATTTCCAGCGTTTCACGGGCGATACGGCGCTGCTTCTCCGGCTTCATCACCTCCAGCGTCTGCATATTGTGCAAACGGTCGGCCAGCTTGACCAGAATCACTCGTACATCCTGTGACATTGCCAGCAGCATCTTGCGGAAGTTCTCGGCCTGCGCCTGGGTTGCACTCTGGAATTCGATTTTTTCGAGCTTGGACAGGCCATCTACCAGCTCTGCGACTTGCTTGCCGAACTGGTCGCTGACCTCCTGCTTGGTGATGCCGGTATCTTCGACTACATCATGCAGCAGCGCCGCGATGATAGTCGGAACATCCATATGCAGCTCAGCCAGTACGCCTGCCACCGACACAGGGTGGCTCACATAAGGTTCGCCGCTTTTGCGCGTCTGGCCTTCATGTGCCGCAGCGCTGAAGCGATACGCAGCCCAGATCTGATCAATGTCATCAGGCTTGAGATATTCTTTAAGTCGGAGTGTGAGCTGGGAGCCCTCGCTATCGGCCGGTAGCAAGGGTGGTGTGGATTTTACGAATTCTGCCGATCGCCTTGCAGCGTGACTATGTTTTTCGCCTGGCATAGCACTTTAATCTCTGCTTAGCTTTAAATTGCACTAGCCGCTTAGGCGTGACCGCGGTTTAACACTTCCAGGCCAACCTTGCCAGCTGCGATTTCGCGCAGCGCCAGTACAGTAGGCTTGTCTTTCTGGCCATGCGTGCTTACCAATGGCTCGGAACCGTTAGCCAGCTGACGTGAGCGGTAAGCTGCTACCAAGGTGAGCTGAAAGCGGTTAGGGATTTTTTCAAGACAATCATCAACAGTAATACGTGCCATCTGGTTTATCTCCGTGTTAACTAACGTAGGTTACGTCGCTGCAAAACAGGTGAGTTGCAAAGGCCTCAAAACAAGGTCTTCAGTAACGCTTCGTGTTGCCTCAGCTGCTTTTCGCATTTGAGGCGCTGGGTGCGAACAATGGCGCATAGATCCTGCAACGCCATCTCGAATTTGTCATTAATTATAACATAGTCGAACTCGGCCACGTGGCTCATCTCCTCATGTGCCGCTGCCAGGCGCCTGGCAATGACTTCGGCACTATCCTGGCCGCGCCCGGTCAGCCTGTGTTCCAGCGCATCCAGGGTAGGCGGCAGGATAAAAATACTAATCGCCTGCTGGTAAAGCCGGCGCACCTGCTCGGCACCTTGCCAATCTATTTCCAGGATCAAATCATTGCTATCCTGCAAGCCAATATCCACGCGGTTCTGCGAGGTGCCGTAACGGGCGCCATGCACTTGCGCGGATTCCAGAAAATCACCCTCTTCCAGCATGCGCATGAATTCGGCATCATCCACAAAATGGTAGTCCACGCCATCCACCTCCCCCGGCCTGGGCTTGCGCGTAGTGTATGACACAGAGAGTTTCACCTGCGGATCCAACTCCAGCAAAGCACGCACCAGGCTGGTTTTACCAGTGCCGGAAGCGGCAGTAATAATATAAAGGTTACCTATCATGATTTAATTCGCATGGGTTGACTCGGTCTTGATCTAGTTAGTTATTCAATATTTTGTATCTGTTCACGCATCTGCTCGATCAGTATCTTCAAGCCCATCGAGACTTGAGAGGACTCAGTGGAAATCGATTTGGAGCCCAATGTATTGGCTTCACGATTCAGCTCCTGCATCAGGAAATCCAGCCGTTTGCCTGCCACCGCATCAGCATCCAGTATGCGCCTGACCTCTGACATGTGCGCGGTCAATCTTGTCAGCTCTTCATCCACATCTACGCGCTGCGCAAACAGTACCAGCTCCTGACGCACCCGCTCTTCGTCCACGCCTTTGATAACCTCCTGCAGCTTGGCGGTGAGCCTGTCCTGATAGGCTTTTACCTGCAGCGGCATTAATGCCTTCACCTGCGCCACCAAAACCTCCATCTCGGCCAGGCGCTCCAGGATCAAGGCCTTCATCTTGGCGCCTTCACGGGCGCGTGAATCCGACATGTCCTGCAATACCTGGTTCAGGCTTGCACGTACCTGCTCAGCCAGGTCTTCACTGCCCACAACTTCGCTTGCCAACACCCCCGGCCAGCGCAGGATATCCGCCACCGACAACGGCTGACTGGCCGGAAAATGCTGTTGCACGGCAGCATTCATCTGTGACAACTGTTGCAACATGGCCGCATCCAGCTCGCCCAATTTGCCAGCACCCGCTTTACGCATCAGGCTCATGCGACATTCGACTTTACCGCGCCCGAGCTTGGCGGTAATCAATTCGCGCACCAGCGGTTCCACACTGCGCAGACTGTCATCCAGCTTCATTTGCAGCTCAAGATAGCGATGGTTTACCGAGCGCAGTTCAATCACCAGCATCCCGTTGGCCGTTTCCCGCTCCAATGAGGCAAATCCCGTCATGCTATAAATCATGTTTGGTATATTCTTTTCTAAAATTTAATGCATGGTATCAAATCCAACTGAATTCATGCCAAAATAGCCGCACAAATCATAAAGACCGCTATCACTACAAAAGCGAATGCACGCCTCTCAAAACCAAGCGCTACCAGTTGGCCACCGTTTACAGGACTATGAAATCCGCAAAGTCCTGAATACCGGCGGCTTCAGTTTTGTCTATATTGCCCGCGATAAAGACAAAAACACGGTAGCCATCAAAGAATACCTGCCCACCGAGCTCGCCTTGCGCAGTGATGGTATCAATGTCGTGGTGAATTCTGCGGAAGCCGCCTCCAGCTTCCGTCACGGCCTTAAGTGTTTTTTTGAAGAAGGCCGCGCCCTCGCCAATATCGATCACAAGAACATCGTGCGGGTGCTGAATTTCTTCCGCGCCAATGAAACAGTGTATATGGTGATGCAGTACGAGCGTGGCAAATCCTTGCAGGAATCCATCCTCCACCAGACTGAGTTGGTCAGCGAGAATTTTATCCGGCGCGTATTCAGCCAGTTGCTCAATGGGTTGCGTGAAGTGCATGCACAAAAACTGCTGCACCTGGATATCAAGCCCTCCAACATTTATATCCGGCTTGACGGCTCACCGGTATTGCTGGATTTTGGCTCTGCCCGGCAAACACTCACCGATGTGCAGCCCAAACTACCGCCGAGTTACACGCCCGGCTTCGCGTCCCCTGAGCAATATTTCGACCGTAAATCGCTGGGGCCATGGAGCGACATTTACAGCGTAGGCGCCAGCATGTATTCATGTATTGCGCGTGCCGCCCCCATGGCGGCAGACCAGCGCCTTAAAAAAGACATACTGATGCCCGCCACCAAGCTGGGTAAAGACCATTACTCGCAAAACCTGCTGGCACTGATCGACAGCTGCCTGGAACTGGACCATTTGAAACGGCCGCAAAGCGTATTCGCTCTGCAAAAATCCCTGATTGAGGATCTGCCCCTGAAGCCACCCAAGCCTAGCCTGCTCAAAAAGATCAAACACTATTTAAATACACCGTTATGAAATTCACCATTTACCAAGGCAGCCGCCAAGGTCCGCGGCCATATAACCAGGACAGGCTGGCTTACTCTTACAGCAAAGACGCTTTGCTGATGGTGATTGCCGATGGTATGGGTGGTCATCGCCATGGCGAAATCGCTGCGCAACTGGCTGTTAAACTACTGACGGATGCGTTCCAGAAAGCCGCTAAACCCGAACTCTCTAACCCCAGCCGCTTCCTGAATGAGAAGATACTGGAGATTCATGAAGCCATCGACGACTTCAGAAAAACCAATGGCCTGCCGGAATCTCCCCGCACCACCATCACTGCCGCAGTAGTGCAGCGTGAACATCTCTATACCGCACATGTCGGTGACTCCAGGCTCTACCACTTTCGTAACAGGGAACTGCTTTACCGTACTGAAGATCATTCAGTGGTACAAATGCTGTTGCGCAAGGGCCAGATATCCAAACATGACATACCCAACCACCCCGACCGCCATAAAATCTATAACTGCCTGGGTGGCACTTCTGCGCCGCAAGTGGATTTAAGCCAGAAACGGCAACTCAAGGATGGCGACACCATCCTGTTATGCACCGATGGCCTGTGGACAGCGATGAGCGATAGCGAAATCATGCAGGCCTTGTATGCCGGTGTGGTCAACCTGTCAGCCCCAAGACTGCTGGAAACCGCCGAAGCACTGGTCAAAAAAGATGGCGACAATCTAAGCCTGATCGCTATGCAGTGGGGCGACCAGGAAGATAGCAAAACTACCGTTTCTACCGGCACATTACCGCTGGGCGCAACCACCACCATCCTTAACCCCACGACTTATCAGCCTACAATCCGCAATGACGATGATGTCGAAGCCGCTGCCGACCTGAGCGATGAAGATATAGAGCTGGCAATCGCCGACATCCAGGCAGCCATACACAAAACAAAACGCTAATTCAGCGAGACACGTTTAAGACTGCTTGGCTTATAATTGCCTTTTATTCCCCATGCAGGATGCCCCATGACATCTACTACTACCCGCCCCAGCCAGCGCACTGCCAATCAACTGCGCCCGGTCGAGATTCTGCGTAATTACACCAAGCACGCAGAAGGCTCTGTGCTAGTGAAGTTTGGCGACACCCATGTGTTGTGCACGGCTAGCGTAGAAGAAAAAGTGCCGGGTTTCCTGCGCGGCAAAAACCAGGGCTGGGTCACGGCAGAATACGGCATGCTGCCGCGCTCTACCGGTAGCCGCATGCAACGCGAAGCCGCACAAGGCAAGCAATCCGGGCGCACCCAGGAAATACAGCGCCTGATAGGCCGCAGCCTGCGCGCTATCATTGATCTCAACAAACTCGGCGAGCGCAGCATACAGATTGATTGCGATGTTATCCAGGCCGATGGCGGCACCCGCACCGCCAGCATCACCGGGGCTTACGTGGCATTGCATGATGCCATCAGCCACCTGCTGGCCAAGGGCCTGATTACCGAATCGCCACTATCCGACTCGGTTGCCGCCATTTCAGTAGGCATCTACAAGGGCGAACCGGTGCTGGATCTCGACTATATCGAAGACTCAGACTGCGATACCGACATGAATGTTGTCATGACAGGCAGTGGCGGCTTTGTGGAGATTCAAGGCACCGCCGAAGGCACCCCTTTCCGCCGCGATGAAATGAACAGCATCCTCGATCTCGCACAGACGGGTATTGCCGAACTTATCCAAATGCAGAAAATTGCTTTAGGTATCTAGGAAGCAGCCTCACTCACTATGTCACTCCCATTCAAAAAACTGGTGATTGCCAGCGGAAACGCTGGAAAATTGCGCGAGATTCAGCACCTGCTGGAGCCGCTCAAGATTGAGGTTATTCCGCAATCGCATTTAAACGTGCCGGAAGCTGAAGAACCGCATTGCACCTTTATCGAAAATGCCCTGGCCAAGGCGCGCCATGCCAGCCAACACACTGGCTTGCCGGCACTGGCAGATGATTCCGGTATTTGCGTAGATGCCCTACAAGGCATGCCGGGCGTACTTTCTGCGCGCTATGCCGGCGAGCCGAAATCGGATGCGCGCAATAACGAAAAACTATTGGAAGCCCTGCAAGGCAAGCCGCATCGCGAAGCCCATTTTTACTGCGTAGTCGTACTGGTGCGCTATGCCGACGATCCGCAGCCTTTGATCGCAGAAGGCATCTGGCAAGGTGAAATATTGACCACGCCCAAGGGAACTGATGGCTTCGGCTATGATCCCTTATTTCTGGATGCCAAGACCGGTAAAACGGTGGCCGAATTACCGCTGGATATCAAAAGCCGCATCAGCCATCGCGGACAAGCCATGGCCAAGTTGCTGCACAAGCTGGAGAGGTTCGCACTATGAGTAGCCCGAAACAACAAGCATGGCCTAAGTGGCTGCGTGATGACGGCAGCGTAGTGGCATGCACGGAAAAGGTCAAAGTCATGACCGAGAATTTTGACGAGCTCAAGCAAATAGCCCAGGATGCGCTCGAAGACGGCCTGTTGATGGAGGTCTCCGAGGAACAGATGCGTGAGGCCCTGCACAAGCTAGTAGATCAATTGGTGAACCCCTATCAGCAAAACCATACCCATAGTTCCAATAAGTAGCACGGCGCCGCTCGCCGGAGAAACCACGCTTTCCGGCCTCAACGCACCTCCGCCACTGGCACTGTATATCCATATCCCCTGGTGTGTACGAAAATGCCCTTATTGCGACTTTAATTCGCATGAGTCCAAAACGGATATTCCCGAAGCCGCTTATGTTGATGCGCTGATTGCCGACCTGGAGCAGGCAACGCCACAAATCTGGGGGCGTAAGATACACAGCATCTTCTTTGGCGGCGGTACGCCCAGCCTGTTTTCGCCGGAAGCCATAGACAAGATACTCAGCCACGTGCGCATGCTGACTCCGCTGGAATATGGCGCGGAAGTGACGCTGGAGGCTAATCCCGGCACTGTTGATTCTGCACATTTCCAGGGTTACAAGGATGCTGGCGTCAATCGCGTTTCATTGGGCATCCAGAGCTTTGATAGCCGCTGTCTGGCGGCACTGGGTCGTATCCATGATGACCAGCAGGCACGTGCCGCGGCCGAGTTGGCATTACGGACATTTGATGCGGTCAACCTGGACGTGATGTATGCACTACCCGGGCAGACACTTGCCGATGCATTGCAAGACGCACAAATTGCCTGTGATTTTGCACCGGCGCATTTGTCCTTTTACCATCTGACGCTGGAACCCAACACCCCGTTCCACCGCACCCCTCCCAGCCTGCCGGATGACGATGCCAGTGCCGAAATGCAGGAGGAGATTGAACAACTGCTTGGTGCCAATGGCTATGAACATTATGAGACTTCCGGCTTTGCCAAAAAAGGCCAGCGCTGCCGCCATAACCTCAACTACTGGCAGTTCGGCGATTACCTGGGGATCGGTGCCGGTGCGCACAGCAAGCTCAGTTTTCACGACAAAATAGTGCGCCAAAGTCGGCACAAGCACCCCAACCGCTATCTGGAAAAAGCCCCTGTGGGTGAGGCAATAGACCGAGAATGGCCGATTACGCAGGATGAACTCGGTTTTGAGTTCATGATGAATACGCTAAGGCTGACCGAAGGCTTTCGCACCGAACTATTCCAGCAACGTACCGGTCTGCCTATCAGCACTGTTCAAGACGCCATCAAAACCGCCAGGGCAAAAGGCTTGCTAGAGATTAGCGGCGATATCAATAACGAAATCATCAAGCCCACCCTGCTGGGGCAGCGCTTTTTAAATGAGTTACTGCAACTGTTTCTGGTCTGATCCAGCAGCGTACTGACCGCGAGTTTCCAGTATCTTTTGCAGCACCGTAATTTCTTTCAATACCTCCAGGCTAAATCCGGTGCGTTCACCCCGGCGATTATCCAGTTGCAACTCGGATAAATACTGCACGGCATCGTCACTGGTCCAGATGCGCTCCAGCTCCGTAACGATATGAGGAAAGTCCTCCAGGCTACTTTCAACAACCACACCTGACTGTGTATCCTCCCATGCTGGCGGCTTTACATTAAACGTCGCATGCAACCGCTCAACCAGCTCGTCAAACTCCTCCTTTTTGCGGAGATTATGGTAAATCTCCAGCAGATACAGCCATGGGTAAACCGACTGTGTAGGCCGCTCGCGGATATACATTTCCAGTATCGAGACCGCCTCGCCCGCCTGGTCGTTACTGACCAGCTGGCGCGCCCTTTCCATGACCAACTCGGGAACATCATCGAAGCCGGCCGAGACCTCAGGCAGCACGATGTCTGGCAAATCAGCGTCGACCGCTTCCATCGATACCTGTTGTTGCGGCTTGCGGCTGTGATACCAACTCAGGCCCCAGCTCAACACCAGCAAAATGAGTGTCAATCCTGCAACTAGCGTCAACAATAAAGGTAATAGCGCATCCTGCTGCTTGAACGATAACAAGGCCTGCCAGTTCCAGGCTGACGACTCTGGCACCGCCGCAACGTTATTGCGCTGGGGTTCTGCCAACTGCATATTCATCATTTGCTTGGGCGGTTCTTGTTGGTGTTGCACATTCACTGGCTGCAGTGGGTTTACGGCCGGCTGTTGCTGAACCGGCTCTTTTTGAACTATCGGCCCTGGCTCCGTGACTACAGCAGGCTTTTGCGCCAGCATCTGCTTGGCCTGCACAAACATCTCTTGTAGGGATTTTTGCAGGCTGGCCAAATGCGCATTGAGCCGATCCAGCTCCTGCTTAAGCGCTGAGTTTTGCCGAACCAGACCTTCATATTCAAGCTGCAATTTTGAGAGAAAATCCTGGCCGCCGACAACCACCGGTTGCTGGCTGGGATGAGTCGAAGCGACTGTATTGTCAGGCGCAACATGCTTACGCTTGATGGGCCTGGCTTGCATCGACAGCGACTTCAGGTCCGGGATGATGATGTAACGGCTCTCATCAAAAACCTTGGCTGGATTGAGCTTAAGGTCGTGCTGGCGGTTAAGCTCCAGGGTTTTGGCCACAAAGCGCTGCTGCATGTAAGCATTGCGCGGATAAAACAAGGCAGCCAGGCGGTCGACACTATCGCCCGGCAACATTTGCCAGCTAAGGCTATTGGGCGTAGCCGACCCCTGAGCATCGCCTGCAGGCTCTGCCATGGCCGGGCCTGAATTCAATGCTGTACTAAGCATCAGCAAAAACAGGGCGCAGGCTACGATTTTTCTATGCAACATGTGAATCATTATTGCCCGTGTTTTATTTCCAATAAAAGTGGTTACTTGCTTAAAACTGATCCCGTATTTCAGTCATCTTCAGCAATATGGCGATTTCTTGCAGCACCTGTAGACTAAAGCCTACACGTTCCCCTTCCCGCCTGTCTAGCATTAACGACTTCAGGTATGCCGCTGTTTCGGGGCCTCCCCAGACCTGTTGCAACTGCTTCATGATATGCGGAAACTCTTCCAGGCTACTGGGTAAGACAATATCGGCATTGGTTTCCTCCCATTGTGGCAACACCACATTAAAGTTGTCATGCAGGCGGTTAAGCAAGGCCAGAAACTCCGTCTTTTGATGCAAGCTGCGGTGTATATCCAGCAAATACAGCCATGGATAGACCGACTGTTGCGGTTGCTCCTGAAGAAAAGCCTCTAACAACACCTGTGCCTGCCTGGGCTTGCCCAAGCCCATCAGCATGCTGGCACTGGAGATGACAGACTCCGCTTCGTCTTCTTCAGTTTCTGCTACTTTCCCGCCTTCTGGTTTACCTGCCTCTAATGCCGCGACCTCATCTGCATGAGAGGGCAAATTAACCACTTCCGATTTGTCCTGGGACAAGGTTGTATCCATGGCCCCAGAGTGCACCAGCGTGTCGTACATAAAAGTATTGAGTTCAGTCAGGCTGGCCAGCTTGCGCTCGCGCCGTCTGCGCGCATGCCAGAGCAACAGCGACAAAAGCAGAACAGCAGCGAGTGCCAGCAGCAGGTTAAAGAACGGGCTGAGTTTTTGTATGAGTACCGACTTTTGCCCGGACTTGTCAGCTGCGACGTAAGCGCCAGCCTGGGCCGTGGATAAAGGCGGCATAGCATTTGTGGTTGCTTGCGTCAGCGCAGTCGCTGCTTGCGGCCTCGCCTGCTGCTGTGTTTCTTGCAAGGTTTTTTGCAGGTTTGCTACCCGTTCATTTTCAGCTTGCAACTGCTGCTTTAGCGCGTGGTCGCGCTTTAACAAATCCTCATACTCAACCTTCATTGCTGGCGGAATCAAGGATGCAGCTGCAGACTTTTGGATATCTGAAAGCTTGGGAAGATCATGTAATTGATAGCTTAAGCGCAAGCGGCTTGCCTTGGACTTGCTGGGGTTGGTATCTGATACGTCAGTAGCGGATGGTAACGATTTAACATCCAGGGATAGTGACTTGAGCTCGGGGATGGTGACGACAGCCACTTGTTTGAACACCCGTACAGGGCTAAGGCCGGGGTTCTGCTCCCGGCTCAGCTCCAGTGTATCGATGATGAACTGGCGCTGCATGGGCGTATTGTTAGGGTAAAACCTGCTTGCCAGCCTATCCAGGCTTTCGCCCGGCAAGACAGGCCAGGTAATGCTTTCAGCAGAGCCGGATTCGACAAGCGGCGCTGAGTGCGATATCGGGGTGTAAAACACCGCGAACACTAACAAAAATTCCCTGAAAATTCTATTCACGCGTAAGGCCGGGAGCCGCCTTACGCCTGGGTTAACAACAGCGCCAAATAAGCGCCGAACCATGGATATCAGCTTTCGCCAAGCAATTGGCGGGCACGGCCAATTGCCAGTTTGACCTGGTTAGGCGCAGTGCCGCCAATGTGGTTACGGCTAGCCAGCGAGCCTTCCAGCGTGAGTACGCCGTATACATCATCACTGATGTGCTGGCTGAATTTTTGCAGCTCTGCCAACGGCAGATCAGCCAGGTCACAGCCTTTATCCACCGCATGGCGCACAGCCAAAGCCACCACTTCATGCGCATCGCGGAATGGTGTGCCTTTCTTCACCAGGTAATCGGCCAGGTCAGTCGCCGTGGCAAAGCCTTCGGCAGCCGCCAGGCGCATGGCGGGTTTGTCCACCTTAATACCGCGCAACATATCGGCATAGATTTCCAGCGTCACCAGCAAGGTATCAGCGGTATCAAATAGTGGCTCCTTGTCTTCCTGGTTATCCTTGTTATAGGCCAGCGGCTGGCCTTTCATCAGGGTCAGCAGTGCCATCAGGTGACCGGTAACACGGCCGGTCTTGCCGCGCACCAGCTCAGGCACGTCGGGGTTCTTTTTTTGCGGCATGATGGAAGAGCCGGTGCAGAAGCGATCCGCGATATCGATAAAACCGAAGCGCGGGCTGGACCATAAAATCAGCTCTTCCGAGAAGCGTGACAGGTGCGTCATCACCAGTGCGGCGGCGGCCGTAAATTCAATGGCAAAGTCGCGATCCGAAACCGCATCCAGCGAATTTTCGCATACGCCGTCAAAACCCAACTCCTGCGCCACCATCTCGCGATTGATAGGATAGCTAGTACCCGCTAGCGCTGCTGCGCCCAAGGGCAGGCGGTTGATGCGTTTACGTGCATCGGCAAAACGCCCGGCATCGCGCTGCAACATCTCAAAATATGCCAGCAGGTGGTGGCCGAAGGTAACAGGCTGCGCTACCTGCAAATGGGTAAAGCCGGGCATGGCAGTATCGAAATGCTCTTCGGCCAGATCAACAATGGAAAGCTGCAATTTACGGATGCCGGCAAGCACGCCATCGGTAGCGTTACGCAGCCACAAGCGCACATCAGTAGCCACCTGGTCATTACGTGAACGGCCAGTATGCAGACGCTTGCCTGCATCGCCGATCTTGTCGGTCAGGCGTTTTTCGATATTAAGGTGTACGTCTTCCAGGTCCAGCAGCCACTCAAACTTGCCGCTACGGATCTCCTGCAATATCTCGTTCAAACCTTGATGAATCCTGGCTACGTCGTCCAGACTGATGATGCCTTGCGCGCCCAGCATGCGTGAATGTGCGAGTGAACCCTGGATATCGAACTCGGCCAGGCGCTGATCAAAACTCACGGACGCGGTATAGCGCTTGACCAGCTCCGCGACCGGCTCGTTAAAGCGGCCAGACCAGGTTTTGGTGTTATCTTGTTCGGGGGTATTATCTGATGTATGTTGCATGCTTAAATGTGGTTATTAATAATAGGGTTATATGACAAGTATAAAGCAAAAGCCCAAGAATTCCATGCAAGACCGCCCGCGCAAGACATCCGGCCCTGCAGAGCCATCCAATGGCTCGTTTTCGGGCCGCGCCGTGATGCGCCTGCCCGATTTCAGGAATCTGGGCATCTGCCTGCGTATCCTCATTATCGTCAACCTCATCGCCCTGATCGCCGCCATCCTGCAGACCTCGGGCTTTGCCGCCACGTTGAAGCAGGTCGCCGAGCTTTCGGTATTTATCCAGCCGGTACTGCTGTTGTGCTTTTTGCTACTGTTTACCGCCGCGCCGCGCCTGCTCAAGCTACCTTATCGCTGGGGTGTCATCGGCGTTATAGCACTGGTACTGGCCGCCACCAGCCTGATTTACCTGTTCGGCACCTTCGTATTTCCTGCCGATGAAATGCCGGGCATCGTGCGTAGCTGGCTGTTATCCGGCATTGCCTGCAGCATCGTGCTGTATTACTTCAACCTGCGCCATCGCGCGCTCACCCCTGCCGTTGCCGAGGCCCGCCTGCAAGCGCTGCAGGCACGTATTCGTCCGCACTTCCTGTTTAATAGCATCAATGCCGTGCTGTCACTTATCCGCAGCCAACCGGCGCGTGCCGAAACCGCGCTGGAAGACATGGCCGACCTGTTTCGCGTGCTGATGGCGGATAACCGCGACTTGGTACCGCTAGCCAGGGAAATTGCACTGTGCCGCCAGTATCTGGCGCTGGAAAAACTGCGGCTGGATGAACGCCTGAATATCGTGTGGCAGATAGACAGCATGCCGCCCGATGCCCTGATACCGCCGCTAGTGCTGCAACCCCTGCTGGAAAACGCCGTTTACCACGGCATAGAACCCATGCCTGAAGGCGGCACGATTACCGTCAACATCTACACCAGCCGCAAAGAGGTGCATGTGGTCCTGAGCAACCCCTACACCGCGCAGGGCGGCCACCAGACCGGCAACAAGATGGCACTCACCAATATCCGCGAACGACTGGCGCTGCATTTCGATGCCGAGGCCTCACTTAGCAGCAAGACCATCGATAAAAACAACGTAAAGACGTATGAAGTGCATATCGTCATCCCCTACCACCCGCACTCGGCCGAATAGCCCATGAACGCATTATCATGAACAAACTAAGATGAACCCCAGCCAACTCAAGATACTGATCGCCGACGACGAAGCCCCCGCGCGCAATCGGCTGCGCGAGCTGCTGGGCGATATCACCAATGTCACCCTGGTAGGCGAAGCCAAAAATGGCAAACAGGCACTGGCGCTGGCCGAAGAAACCCATGCCGACGTGCTGCTGCTCGATATCCGCATGCCGCAGATGGACGGCATAGAAGCCGCCATGCATCTGCAAAAGCTCAATCCGCCCCCCGCCATCATCTTCACCACCGCGTTCGATGGCTACGCATTACAGGCTTTCGACATCAATGCGGTCGATTACCTGCTCAAACCTATTCGGCTGGAACGCCTGCAAACCGCCATCAATAAGGCGCGCGCGCTATTGCCCGCCCAGCTTGAAGCCATACGCCCGCTACAGCCAAGGCGCACCCACTTCAGCGTAAGCGAGCGCGGCCGCGTTATCCTGGTGCCACTCACCGACGTCATCTACCTGCGCGCCGAGCTCAAATACACTACCGTGCGCACCAAAGAACGCGAATACCTGATCGAGGATTCACTCACCAGCATAGAACACGAGTTCGGCGAGCAATTCCTGCGCCTGCACCGTAATTGTCTTGTCGCCCAGGCCAGTATCCTCGGTTATGAAAAATCAGCAGGGGCAGATGGCGAAAGTCATTGGGTCGCGCTGTTGAAGGATATTTCGGAGACGGTGGCGGTCAGCCGGAGACAGTTACATGTCTTGAAAGGCTTGGCTGGATAAACTAAGTAAGAAATTACAATCTATTTTCTAGCCTAGCAGAGAAGATCAAGAATGAAACAATGTGTGTTCTGTAAAAAATCTCCACCGGAAATAAAGATTTCTAAGGAGCATGTGTTACGTGCCCATCTCGCAAAAGCATTTCCTGTGTTACCTGTTGGTACTATCTGGGATCAGATTTTTGTTAAAAATGGCGCTATTGAGTCTGAAAATAGCCCCGTTGAAAAAACTCGAGACATGCCTATCAATGCATTTGAATTTACCATAAACGATATTTGCAAAACGTGTAATGAAGGTTGGCTTGAGAACAAAGTTGAGGTGCCTGTTGAAGACGTATTGCACAAATTAATTGCTGGTAAAAACCCACAAATCTCAATTGCAGAAGTTAACGGTATAGCTCTTTGGGCTTCAAAAACTGCAGCAGTTAGAGGCCTTATGGATCCTGAGCCCAGAGGTGTCCCAACTTCTCATTACACTTACATAATGGATAATTTATTACCACCACCGCATACACATGTATGGATAGCTAAAAATACGTCCATCGAGCATTTACATACCAGGCATTTTAGATTTTTTACCAAAGAAGAAGGCATGTCATATCAAAGTGGACATTTAACAACGTTTGTTATTGGACACTTAGTTTTGTTTGTATTGGGAACTGCTGATCAAATAGGAGAGGATATGTGCACCGATACAATTAAAGCTTTCAACATTCCTGAAATTATAAAAATATGGCCTGAAATTAGTAATATTGATATCAAAAACTTGCCTGCAATTAGTTTAAATAGAATTACCCAACTAAGTGCCACTGCACATGACATTCAAGTGGGTGAAGTAAAATCTGTCCCAGGTAAGCCGAAGCTGTATATCAAGACTATTAACAAGTATTACTAATTCGCAGAAAGAATCTTTATGAACGACCATCTCCAAACCGTAGATCAAATCAAAACCGCCATCATCGAAATGGCCATCCAGTTCGGGCCCAAGGTGTTGGTGGCTACCGCCATTATCATTGCCGGGGTTTATGTGGGGCGCTGGGTTGGCCAGTTTGTGGATGGCGGCATCAAGAAATTCAACCTCGATTTACCGGTGCGGCAATTGCTGGTGAGGATAGTGAAGCTGTTGGTGCTGGGCTTGTTTATCATCATGGCGCTGCAAAACCTCGGCGTGCAACTATTGCCGCTGATTGCCGGGCTGGGTGTGGCGGGTGCGGGTATCGCCTTGGCGATGCAGGGGGTATTGAGCAATATTGTGGCCGGGCTTAGCATTATTTTTACCAAGCCATTTACCGTGGGCGAGTACATTTCGATTGTTGGCGAAGAGGGGCAGGTGGAAAACATCAGCCTGTTTACGACGGTGCTCAGCCATGCCGATCAGTCGCAGGTGGTGATCCCCAATCGCAAGATCGTGGGTGAGATATTGCATAACTACGGCAAAATCCGCCAGCTGGATATTGTGGTGGGCGTGGCCTACGATACTGACCTCGATCTGGCACTCAGCACCATCAACGAAGTGCTACAGGCTAACCCTCGCATATTGAAACAGCCGGAGGCTATCATCAAGGTGAGCGTGCTGGCTGCTTATTCCATCAATATTGCCATCAAGCCCTGGGTCAACGTGCCGGATTACATTGCGGCTGGGGGCGAGATCAATAAAACGATTGTGGAAAGCTTCCGCCGCAAGGGCATCGTGATTCCGCTATCTCAACATGAGATCCGCATCATGGATAATGTGGACGAAAACCCCTAGTAAGCAAACCCACTGAAAAGCCTGTCATTAGAGTTCCGACATCAGGGCCTTGTTGCGGCCGGTAGCTTTTGCCTGGTAAAGCGCCATATCGGCTTGTCGCAATAGCTTCTCGGGTGTGCTGTCCGGGCTGGCTTTGGCAATGGCGATGCCACAGCTGATAGTGAGAAAGCGGTGTGAGGAAGCTATGTGGGGAATATTGAGGTTTCTGATTTCTTCACATATGTTTTCGGCATGCGCCAGGGCTTGCTCTTCATTCATATCCGTGGCCAGCACGACGAACTCTTCGCCACCATACCTGGCCACCACATCATTGGTGCGCCTTAGCGATTTTGTGAGTTTGCCGGCAACCTGCTTCAGCGCTTCGTCCCCTGCCGCGTGGCCATAGGTGTCGTTAAACCGTTTAAAGTAATCGACATCCAGAAACATTACGATAAGATCACCCTGCGTTGCCATCAGGTGCTTCCAGGTTTTATCGAGCTGATCTTCAAAATATTGACGATTGAATAGCCCGGTAAGGGTGTCATGCACTACCAGCTTTTCCAGGATGGCATTGCTTTTCTCCAGCAGCTTGCGCTCTTCACTGAGGTGTTGCTCAAGGATGATGCGCGCTGTGACGTCTTTTTGGATGCCGATAAAATGGGTGATCTCGTTAAGGGCATTTTGCACCGGCGAAATACTGAGTTCGTTCCAGAACATGGTGCCGTCTTTGCGGTAATTTCTTAATGTTACCAGGCAATATTCCCCTTTCTTCAGTGCCTGGCTGAGCTGGGCGATGCCTCGCTGCTGCCTGTCGTCGCCTTGTAAACAGCGGCAATTCTGATGCAGGATTTCATCCCGGCTATAGCCTGTCATGGTTTCGAAGGCTGGATTCACAAAGATCAAAGGATGATCAGGGCGTGTAGCATCGGCAATGGTGACACCATCTCTGGACTCCAGAACGGCTTGCATGAGAATTTCTAAAGTAATCAAAAAGCCTACCTCCTAATTTCTAAAATACTACTTAATGCCTGACATCTCTGATTTGCCGAATTAGTCGAGTTTAATCATCTTGCTTCAAGCTTGGTGAGTCTCTATTACGGCATAAACTGGCTAGGTTGTTATAGTTTTAATTACGTTGCAGCTCAGTAGCTGCACAAAAGGAATCAATGATGGATCGCCACACAAGCATTCTCCCCTCTGTATCTCAGCCAACTGCGCTTGAAAAAACCAGGCCTGGCTGTGCTAGCTGTAAAAGCTCTCCCGAGCTGGATTTCGAGTTTGAATATGCGTTTCAACCTATCGTTGATTTCAAGAGTCGCACTATCTATGCCCATGAAGCCCTCATCAGGGGACCAAATGGCGAAAGCGCCTATTCTGTACTGAGCAAAGTAAACAACGACAATGCCTACCGGTTTGATCAGGCCTGCAGGGTAAAAGCCGTCAAAACCGCTGCCGAGCTTAATCTAAAAGGGTTTTTATCCATCAATTTCATGCCCAATGCCGTTTATCGGCCCGAGCTATGCATTAGTACCACCCTGGCTGCTGCTAAAAAGTATAACTTCCCTGCCACTAATATTATTTTTGAGTTTACCGAAACAGAGCAGATTAAAGATACCCAGCATCTGTTGAACATTGTAACCGAGTACAACAAGCTAGGCTTTAAGACCGCGATTGATGACTTTGGTGCCGGTTATGCCGGGCTGAATTTGCTGGCACAGTTTCAGCCTGACATTGTCAAAATTGATATGGAACTGCTGCGTAACATTGATACTAGCAAATCACGCCAATCTATCGTAAAAGCCTTGACTACCATGTGTGAAGACCTGGGTGTCACCATATTGGCAGAGGGCGTAGAAACAAAAGCCGAGCGGGATTTTCTGCTGGGGCTTGGCATTAATCTTTTCCAGGGCTACCTGTTTTGTAAGCCCGCGTTTAAGTCTGAAGGCACAATAAGCCCTGAAGCTTGGCTTTAATCATGGCAATGGGGTTGTCATAGGCGTTGCCATAACTCAGCATGACCCGCCAGGAGCTGTGATAGGAAATTTATAAAATTTCTGCCTAATCAAGGCCATTGCTCTCCTATGCTAAAATTGGGGTATTCATTAATTTCAGTCCCCAAACACTCATGAATTCCATCCCCAAAAAACTCGTCATTGCCTCGCGTGAAAGCGCACTGGCCATGTGGCAGGCACGTTATATCCAGAGCACTTTACAGGCACTTTACCCGGAAACCACGGTGGAAATCCTCGGTATGACCACCACTGGCGACCAGATACTGGATTCGCCACTGGCCAAGATCGGCGGCAAGGGCTTGTTTGTGAAAGAGCTGGAGCAGGCGCTAGCGGATGGCCGCGCCGATCTGGCCGTGCATTCCATGAAGGACGTGCCCATGCACCTGCCTGAAGGCTTTGCAATGGCAGCAATCGGTGAACGTGAAGACCCACGCGATGCGTTTGTATCGAACAACTTCAAGACATTGGAAGAGTTGCCACCAGGCAGTATTGTAGGCACCTCCAGCTTGCGCCGCCAGAGCCAGCTGCAGGCGCGCTTACCGCACCTCAAGATAGAATCGCTACGCGGCAATGTGCAGACGCGCTTGCGCAAGCTGGATGAAGGCCAATATGCGGCCATCATCCTTGCCGCGGCCGGGCTTAAGCGCCTGGGGCTGGGCGACCGTATCACGCAGTTGATTTCCACCGAACATAGCATTCCCGCCGTTGGCCAAGGCGCCTTGGGTATCGAGATCAATGCCGACCGCCAGGATTTGCTATCGGTATTGGCACCACTGAACCACCCTGCCACTGCATCGTGCGTAGAGGCCGAGCGTGGCATGAGCCGTGCCTTGGCGGGCAGTTGCCAGGTACCGCTGGGCGCCTATGCAGAACGCCATGGTGAAGAACTGCGCATGACTGGCTTTGTAGCCAGCGTGGATGGCAAGGAAATTATTCGCGAAGCCATTACCGGCGCTGCCAGCAACCCCGAGGCATTAGGCCAGGCACTGGCGGACAAGCTGCGCGCACTGGGTGCAGACCGCATACTGGCTGCGCTGGCAGACCATGCCTGAGCGTATCTCTGATCGCACCAATAGCCTGGCACTGAACGGCTATGGCATTGCGATCACGCGCCCTGAGGGACAAGCCGACAAGCTGACTAAGCTGGTATCAGCCGCAGGTGGCCAGCCGTTTGCCTTCCCACTGATTGCTATCGCCCCACTGGCGGATTACAGCGCCTTTGATAAGCAACTGGCAGATTTAGATCAAGACGACTGGGCCATTTTTATCAGCAGTAACGCAGTGCAGAACGCCATGCCCAGGCTGTTACAGCACGGTGCTACCCATACTCATTTGAGGTTTGCGGCCATAGGCCCGGTAACGGCTGCTGAACTTGCAGCCTTTGGCGTAAGCCATGTCCTCACCCCGCAAACACGGTTTGATAGCGAAGCCCTGTTGGCCTTGCCCGAGATGCAGGATGTCCAAGACAAGCGCTTTGTGATATTCCGCGGTGTGGGTGGGCGTGAAGTGTTGGCCGATACTTTGAAAGCACGTGGGGCGAGAGTACGCTTTGCCGAGTGCTATCGGCGGGTGAATCCGCAAACGGATGCCCGTGTTTTAGCCACTATGTGGCAAAATAAACAATTGCATGCGCTGGTGGTCACCAGCAGCGAGGCAATGCGGCACTTATTGGCGCTGGCTGCAAACGATAGTGATGCGGAGTGGATGAAGCAAGTGACCATCTGCGTGAATCATGCCCGTATTGCGGAAGAAGCCTCACAGCATGGCCTGAATGTGGCAGTTGCCGATGCGCCAGGTGATGAAGCCATGCTGCAATGCCTGATTGGTGCCTTACGCCGGGATTAAACAGTGATTAAGCATGCCTCGCACCTACTTATTCATTAGTACATACAAACAAGCACATTTTATTAAGCACACTGGAATATGACCGATCAAAATAACATTGCGCCGGAACAGCCACCCCAAGCGATACCCGTTGTTGCCAGTGTTAACGCAACTCGCGGAACGGAAAGACGCAAGTATTCACTCTTCATCCAGGTGGCACTGGCACTGGCGCTAACGGCCTTTGTCATCGTGGCATGGCAATGGGTCAATACCCGCCACCAGATCAAGCAACTGGAAAAAACCCTGGCCCAACGGCTGGAACAGTTCAACGAAAAAAACCAGCAAACCCTGGCACTAGCCAAAAATGCCGATGAGCGTAGCTCGGACACGGTAGCGCGCACTTCGCTGCTCGAGCAAAGGCTGGAAGAGTCGCGTGACCAGCAAGAAGCGTTGCAAAACCTTTACCTGGAACTAGCTAATAACCGCGAAGAACGCGCCATTTCTGAAGTGGAACAACTGTTGGTGATCGCCAACCAGCAACTGCAGCTTGCCGGCAATATCAAGCCTGCACTGCTTGCCTTGCAGACCGCCGATACGCGTCTGCAACAGCTTGATACACCGCAGGTGATCCAGTTACGCAAAGTACTGGCGCAGGATATCCAGCACCTGCAAAGCCTGCCATTGATCGACATTGTCGGCATGAGCCTGAAGCTGGAAAGCCTGACTGAAAGCATCAATAGCCTGCCGCTGGTAAGTGACCGCCATCCGGACGGCAACGAAACCGCCACGGCACCGGACTGGGACAGCAACCCCTGGCGCCGCCTGGTGCAGGAAATATGGCAGGACCTGAAAGGCATGATACGCCTTGAGCGCATAGACCGCCGCGAGCCGCCCCTGCTGGCACCCGACCAGACTTTTTTCCTGCGCGAGAATATTAAGCTGCACTTACTGACTGCACGTATCGCATTACTGCAGCATGATGAAACCACCTATCGCGCCGACCTCACTGCGGCTGAAAACTGGTTGAAAGGCCATTTCGACCTGCGTGAACCTGAAACGCAAAATGCGCTGCACATAATCAAAGAGCTATCCGACAGCGCTATCGTGATCCAGATGCCGGATATCAGCGAAAGTCTGGCGCTGGTGAGCAAATACAAGCTGACCCTGGAGCGGGTGCATAGGTCAGAACAAAGTAGCGGAAATTCCAACACAGCTGACAAGAAGCCAACTGCCAAAACCGGCACCAAGCTGGCTCCGGCACAATCGCCCACTAAAAACCCGGCAAAACAAACCCCATCAGGGCAAATTCCATCAGGAAAAATCCAATAGTGCGCTGGCTATTCTGGACATTACTGATTCTGGCGCTCGCAATTGGCGTCTCCCTGCTGGCGAGCTATAACGAGGGCTACGTGCTGATTGTACGGCCGCCGTATCGCCTGGAAATTTCACTCAATTTCCTGCTGATCCTCATCGTGCTGGCCTTTGCGCTATTGCACCTGGGTTTGCGCCTGATGCATTACACCAAGCGCTTACCTGCCAGCGTGCGCGAATATAAGGAACTGCAGCGCGTCAGGAATGGCCATGCTGCGCTGGTAGAGGCTCTGCATGCGCTGGTGGCAGGACGCTATACCGTCGCCGAAAAAGCCGCCTCAAAGGCTCTGGAACTGGGCGAAGATGCCGGGCTGAGTGCGCTCATTGCGGCGCGTGCTTCACATAAACTCAAACATAAAAGCCAGCGCGACTATTACTTCGCCGAGGCCGAGCGCCTGGCGCCGGATGCCACTATCGCCCGCCTGTTATCGCAGGCAGAGTTGCAGCTGGACGACCGCCGCTATGATGAGGCCGTCAATAGCCTGCATAAACTCTACAAGCTGCTACCGCAGCATCCGCCCGCCTTGCGCCTTGAATTAAAGGCGCAAATACACATCAACAACTGGGAGCATGTGCTGATCATTTTGCAGCAGCTGGAGAAACAGGATGCCATAGAGTCCTGGCATCTTAAGGAAATCCGCCAGCAGGCTCATCAACACATCATCAAACGTTATACGGACGATTTACCGGGGCTGGGTATCTACTGGAAAAAACTAGCGGAAGAGGATCGCCTGAATAGCCGTATAGCTTACCTTGCCGCTGAAATTTTCATACGTAGCGGGACAGGTAGCACTGAATCCGGTAACCAGGCAGCTGAAATTATAGAAATGAGCCTGACCAAACGCTGGGACAGCAAACTGGCAGGGCTGTTGGGCGACTGCGTCACCAGCAATCCGCAGAAACAGCTGCAACAAGCCGAGTTCTGGCTGTTGAGCCATGAAAGCGATGCCAGCCTGCTGCTGTCGCTGGGCAATATGTGTGTGCGCCAGAGCCTGTGGGGCAAAGCACAAAGTTACCTGGAAGCAAGCATCAGCGTACATCCCATGCCTGCCACCCATATCGCCCTGGCGCGCCTGCTGGAAAGCCTGGACGACATTGAGGGTGCGAACCAGCACTACCGCGCCAGCAGCAAGCTGTTTACCGAAACTGCCTAAGCAAGCGCCGTTGGCACAGCTTACGGCTCTATCGCGTGACCGGCGGCTATCCAGGCGCTGATACCGCCTGATAATGGCCTTACCCGTGTATAGCCTTTTTTCATAAGCTCCTTGGCCACTCGCGCAGCCGAGGCCTCGTTAGGGCACTCGCAATATACGATCACTTCGCTGTCCATTGCCGTGTCGTCGAGCTGCAAAGAGCTCACATCGTTATTGTGGATGATGACCGCCCCTGGAATCCGCCCTGACTGCTGCGACAAAGGAATGCGTACATCGACGATTAAAGGCGCCGTGCCTTCCTGCAGCATCTGGTCAAGCTCATCAACCGAAATGCGAGCCATGTGCAAGGCCTTGTAGAAACGATAACGCTGCCACCACTTTGAGGCGATATAGGCGCCCAGCGCGGCAAGCACCAGCAAACCGCCCAACTTACCCAGCTCCACCAGTACATTGAGTAGATCATCAATGGTGGTGCTGAACAAGGAACCGAGGTAAATCGCCACCCCCGCCCACAGCGCGGCCCCTAAGCCATCAAACAGGAAAAAAGCGCTGCGCCGCGTTCCCAGGGTGCCTGCCATGGCGCTGGCAACCGAGGCAAAGCCCGGAATAAACTTGGCCACCAGCAATGAAGATGCACCCCAGCGCGTGTAGATGGAAGAGGTCTGCCGCACGCAGGAGTCTGGTGATAATGAGATACGGCAAAGCGTAGCCATAACTTTTCTGCCGTAGCGCCTGCCGGCAAAAAACCAGAAACTATCGGCGATCAAGGCAGCAATCACTGCGGTTAGCAGCAACAGCCCCGCTGAATAATCACCACTGCCAAGCAGTGCACCTGCGATCACCAGCGTAGGGTAAGCCGGTAATGGCAGGCCGATTTGCTCCAACAGTACGTTGAAAAATACCAGTAACAGGCCGTATTGCTCGATCAGGTGAAACAGGTAACTCATGATGCTGGTGCTCCCGGACATTCTTTATGTTGCTATGTTAATGGATGAGCACCCGATAAAGCCATGAATCATTCTTAACGCCGATATGGAATATTCAATGCCTGGCTACTCAATCAACAGATGCAGTTTTACTGTTAACTCCCTGCCAGCCGCCGCCTAGCGCGCGGATCAGGCCAACTGAGGCAATTGCACGCTGGCCCACGCTCTGGCTGACAGCGCGTTGTGCGGCCAGGCTGGAGCGTTGGGCATCAATCACTTCCAGGTAACTCGCCGATCCATTCCTATATCGAGATTCCGCCAACGTGGTAGCACGTTGCGATGAGGTGGTCGCTTCACCCTGGTAACCGATTTGCTTATCCAGCGTGCGCAGGGCACTCAGGTTGTCCTCCACATCCTGAAAACCCACCAGCACCTGTTGCCGATAATTGGCGACTAGCCCTTCATAATTGGCATCAGCACGTTGCAGGTTGGCTTTGTTACGACCACCGTCCAGGATAGGCAGGCTCAATACCGTGCCGACCAGCGGCCCCATTAGCCAGCTTCGGCTGGACCATTTGAACAAGTCTTTCAGCTCGTTGGATTCATAGCCCGCCGTGCCTGTGAGTAGCAAACTCGGGAAAAAGGCCGCCTTGGCCACCCCTACCCGTGCGCTGGCCGCAGCCAGTTGGCGCTGTGCCTGGGCAATGTCGGGGCGACGTTCCAGCAAGTCTGACGGCAAGCCGGATGGGACGTTGACGATCACCGGCTGGATAGGCGCCGTTGCCAATGTGAACTGCGCCGGGGCCTTGCCCAATAACACCGCGAGCGCATGGTCGCGTTGTGAACGTGCGCGCAGCACACTCTCCTGCTCGGCTTGGGTAAAGGCCAGCTCAGTCTTGGCCTGCGCCACATCGAGTTCGCTGATGTCACCCGCGTCGAAGCGCAGTTGGACTATGCGCAAAGCTTCCTGCCGCAATACAATGGTTTTCTGCAAGACATCCAGCTCAGAATCTAGCGAACGAATCGCAAAATACTGCTGTGCCACATCGGCCTGTAGCGCCAGCAACACCGAGCGATATGCTGCCTCCTGGCCTTGGGCATCCAGCTGTGCGGCACGGCTGTTATTGGACAGGCGGTTGAACAGGTCAACTTCATAAGAGGCATTGAGCTGCGCACGCCATTCGGTGGTAGTTGGGCTATTGGTACGTTCCTGCTGATTGCTACCCTGGCTATCTCTCAAACGCGTAGGGCCAAAGCCGCCATTAAGCCGAAAGGCACGGTCAGCATCGACCACACCGGCAATCGCCCTCGCCTCCTTAACCCTGGCCAATGCCGTTGCCAGGCTTGGGCTAGCGGTGGTGGCATCGTCAATTAACTGCGTGAGTTCGGCATTGTTGAATGCCAGCCACCAGGCACCACGGTCTTTCTCATCGGCGGGCTCAGCCACTTTCCAGGCACCATCCTGAATCGGTTGCGATTCGCGGTATTGCGCGGGCACATCCAGGCTTACCTTGTCCGGCGGCGTGATAATGCTGCACCCAGCCAGCACCAGTGCGGCTGCCAGCGTTGTTAACGGAAATTTATATGTATTCATGTTTATCCTCATCTACTACTTAATATGGCCGTTTAATGCAGCTGTTTAATGTGCTGCGGGTTCAGCAAGTGCTGGTGCAATATTCGGCGCATCAACTTGCTTGCGGCTATTACGCGTCACCATAGTCCGCAGCAACACATAGAACACCGGTGTCAGGAACAAGCCAAACGCGGTCACGCCTATCATGCCGGAGAACACTGCCACGCCCATGGCATGGCGCATCTCGGAACCCGCGCCGCTAGATAACACCAGCGGCAGCACCCCTGCGATAAAGGCGATAGAAGTCATCAGGATAGGACGCAACCTGAGACGTGCAGCCTCAATGGCGGCTTCGTAGATGCCACGGCCCTGATGTTCAAGCTCGCGCGCAAATTCCACGATCAGAATCGCGTTCTTGCACGCCAGCCCCACCAGCACCACCAAGCTGATCTGGGTGAAGATGTTGTTATCGCCATTGGTCAGCCACACGCCAGTAATGGCGGCAAGCAAGCCCATGGGCACAATCAGCAATACCGCCACTGGCAGGGTCAGGCTTTCGTACTGCGCAGCCAGCACCAGGAATACCAGCAGCATGGATAGCGGCAAGATCACGAACAAGGTATTGCCGGCGATCTTCTCCTGGTATGTCAGCTCAGTCCATTCGAAGCCTATGCCGCGCGGCAGGGTTTCCGCTGCAATGCGCTCTACTGCTGCCTGCGCTTCACCCGTGCTGTAACCGGGCGCTGCGCCACCATTGACGTCGGCCGCAGGGAAACCGTTGTAACGCATCGCCCTGTCAGGCCCGTGGCTCTTGGTCATGCGCAGCACCGAAGACAACGGCACCATCTCGCCTCTGTCGTTGCGGGCTTTGAGCAGGCCTACGTCTTCCTCATGGGCACGGAACTCGGCATCTGCCTGCACACGCACCTGATAAGTACGACCGAACTTGTTGAAGTCATTCACATACAGCGAGCCCAGGTAAATCTGCAGGGTCTCGAACACGTCCGGAATCGCCACGCCGAGTTGCTGCGCATGGGTGCGATCGACATCGGCATACAGCTGCGGCACATTGACCTGGTAGCTGGAGAACATGCCAGCCAGCTCGGGTGCCTTTTGTGCCTTGGCCATGAACGCCTGCAGTGCATCATTCAAGGCATCGTTACCCAAAGCCGCCCTGTCCTGTATCTGCAGCTTGAAGCCGCCGATCGTGCCCAAGCCTTGAACCGGAGGTGGAGGGAAGATGGCGATAAACGCGTCTTGTATGCCGGCATAATCCTTGTTCAACTGCTGGGCGATAGCCAAACCGCTGAGGTCAGCAGATTTACGCTGATCAAATGACTTGAGCGTCACAAACACGATGCCGGAGTTGGGACTGTTAGTGAAACCATTGATGGAAAGACCTGGAAAAGCCACCGCAGACTCCACACCCGGATGTTTAAGCGCAATATCACTCATCTTGCGGATCACATCTTCAGTACGGTCCAGCGAGGCAGCATCCGGCAGCTGGGCAAAACTCACCAGATACTGCTTATCCTGCCCGGGAATGAATCCAGTAGGCACTTTGTGGAACACGAACAAGGTGCTGCCTATCAGCAATGCATACATCGCAAGCATCAGCGATTTATGCTTGAGCACGCCAGTGACACCAGAACCATAGTGGCTAGAGCCACGATGGAATAGCTTGTTAAAACGCACAAAGAACCAGCCGAATAAGGCATCAATCGCGCGCTGGAAGCCATCTTTCTTGGCACCGTGCTTTTTGAGCAACAAGGCGGCCAAAGCCGGTGACAAGGTCAGCGAGTTGAAGGCGGAAATGACGGTAGAAATGGCAATAGTCAGCGCAAATTGTTTAAAAAACTGACCAGTAAGCCCGCTGACAAAGGCCAGTGGTACGAATACCGCAGACAAGGTCAATGCAATTGCCACAATCGGCCCTGATACTTCGCGCATGGCCTTGTAGGTTGCCTCTATGGGCGATAGCCCGTTTTCAATATTCCGTTCGACGTTCTCTACCACCACGATGGCATCATCCACCACGATCCCGATGGCGAGTACCAGCCCGAAAAGACTCAATGTATTGATGGAAAAACCCAGGCCCAGCATCACCGCAAAAGTACCAATCACAGATACCGGCACCGCCAGCAAGGGGATGATGGATGCGCGCCAGGTCTGCAGAAACACGATGACCACCAGCACCACCAGTGCCACCGCAATCAGCAAAGTTTCGGTCACTGCATGGATAGAAGAACGCACGAACTGCGTGGGGTCATACACGATATGGTACTCAACCCCTTCCGGCATATCCTTTTGCAGCTCAGCCATGGTCTTGCGTACATTCTCGGAAATCTGCAAGGCATTGGAGCCTGGTGCCTGGAAGATAGGAATAGCGACTGCAGACTTGTTGTCCAGTAGGGAACGCAGCGCATATTCGCTGGCACCCAGCTCGATACGTGCTACATCTTTCAGGCGCGTCACTACGCCATCCTCGGAAGTGCGGATGACGATATTGCCGAACTCTTCTTCAGAATCGAGGCGACCTCGCGCGTTGACTGAAATCTGGTAATCCACACCGGGTGCTGCAGGCGATGCACCGATTACACCGGCAGCCACATCCACGTTTTGCGCGCGAATGGCCTTGACCACATCGCTGGCAGCCAGCTTACGTTCGGCTACTTTGCGCGGATCCAGCCAGATGCGCATGGAGTAGTCACCGGAACCAAACAACTGAACCTGGCCTACACCCTCCAGCCGTGCCAACCTGTCCTTGACGTTGAGTACCGCGTAGTTACGCAGGTAAGTCATGTCGTAACGGTTATTGGGCGACAGCAAGTGCACCACCATGGTCAGGTCCGGCGAGCTTTTCACTGTGGTCACGCCCAGACGCTGTACCACCTCCGGCAAGCGTGGCAAAGCCTGGCTAACGCGGTTCTGCACCAGTTGCTGCGCCAGGTCTGGTGAAGTACCCAGCTTGAATGTCACAGTCAGCGTCATCAAGCCGTCAGATGTGGCTTGCGATGACATATACAGCATGCCTTCGACGCCGTTGATCTGCTCTTCTATAGGCGTGGCGACTGTCTCGGCGATGGTTTGCGGATTAGCGCCCGGGAACTGCGCCTTGACGATCACCGATGGCGGCACCACTTCCGGGTATTCGGAAATTGGCAGGTTTTGCATGGCAATCAGGCCGCCGATAAAGATGATGACTGACAGCACACCCGCAAAAATGGGCCTGTCGATAAAGAATTTTGAAATATTCATGGGTTGTTTCCCTGCTTGTTGTCGGCGCCAGCTGCGTACACTGGCCCCAGCCTTAACCAGGGTTTGCCCCTGATTAAGGTTTTTACTGGATTAGGAGGTGTTAGATCAGCGTTTTTCTGGCTGATTTTGGCTTGAGCTCAACAGTTTCCAGGCTGGCCTGTTTGCCATCCTTTTGTTCCTGTTGTGGGCCAGGCACCAGCGTCTTGGGTACCTGTCCATCCATTGCCACGGTGACCGGCGCAACGGTGTCATTGGGGCGAACGCGTTGCAGGCCATTCACCACGATCAGTTCGCCTTGTTTCAAACCGGAACGGACCACTCGCAAGCCATCGACCATAGGCCCAAGCTGTACATCGCGATAAGTCACCTTGTTGTCAGCACCCACCACCATCACGTATTTCTTGTTCTGGTCGGTACCCACGGCCTTATCGTTTATGAGCAGCGCGAGTTGCTCTGCTGAGCCACCGGTACGCACACGTGCATACATACCTGGTGTCAACAAGCCGTTGGCATTATCAAAGACCGCTCTTACCCGTATCGTCCCGGAGGCTGTATCCATCTGATTATCGAACGACTTCAGGTGACCCAGGTGCGGATAGCCCTCTTCCGAAGCAAGGCCAATGGCAATGGGGGTACGCGCTATGCCGGAGTTGCCGACAGCGCCATTGGCTGCGTAACGGATGTAAGTCTGCTCATCGACTTCAAAATTGACATACACCGGTGATACCGACACCAGGGTTGTCAGCGCAGGCGCATTAGCGCCGGCACTCACCAGATTGCCTACCGTAATTTCTGCACGCGATACGCGCCCGCTCACTGGTGCAGTGATGGCGGTGTATTGCAGGTTGAGACGGGCGATCATGACGGCAGCCTGCGCTGCTTTTACGTTGGCCGAGGTATCCTGGAACGCACTGCTACGCTGATCCAGCTCACGCTGGGCTACGGCACGCTCTTCTGTCAGGCGACGCGTGCGTTCAAGTTCGGTTCTGGATAACTCAACTGCCGCCTGTGCACTGGCCAGAGCCGCCTCGGCCCTCGCCAATTCAGCTTGGTAAGGCCGTGGATCAATGGTGAACAGCAAGTCGCCTTTTTTCACCAACTGCCCTTCCTGGAAATGGATGACATCAATAGTGCCGGAGATGCGGGGACGGATCTGCACGCGTTCTATGGCTTCCACACGCCCGGAAAAATCATCCCACTCCGTTACCTTTTTCTCAATGACGGCAGCTACCGATACGGGTATTGGTGCTGCAGCGACGACTGCTGGCTTGGCCGCCTGGCTGTTGAACGATAGCGTGGCTGCACTACCAATCACCAGTAGCCCAATGGCAATGGCTATGGTCTTACGGCCGAATAACGGGCTGGTGTCTTTTACGTCTGGGGTTTTCAAGTCGGTATTTTTCATGGTCTTTCCCTTCATTGCTGTGATTTCAAATTCGATGATTACAAAACCGGCTCATATCGCATCAGTGATGAATTGCGTGAGTGTCTGGGTAACCTGTGCAAACCGTGGATGCCCGGGATCTGCCAAATCGCCACCGACGCCTTCAAGACGGCGCACCTGTACTGGCACACCGGCAGCGATAAGCTTGGCGGCGTATTGTTCCGCCTCGTCGCGTAGCGGTTCGCGTTCTGCGGTAATGATCAGTGCTGAGGCCAACCCCGACAGCCGGAGTGAATTCACTGGTGAGGCATAGGGATGTAGCGCATCGCTGGCAGTGGGCAGGTAGTCTGACCAGGCTTTGCGGCATGGGCAGTCATCCGCTGCCCCCATGGATTTGGTAGTTTGCTGCGAATCCAGTAATGGATTGATAAGCACCTGTCCCTTCAAGCGCGCATTGCAGCCGGGCAATGCAGCCCTGTCGCGCGCCATCATGGCCACTGCGGCAGCCAGGTTGCCGCCGGCCTGGTCGCCGGCAACCATCATGCGCGCCCTGTCGGCACCGATTTCCGGTGCATGCTTCCAAACCCATTGCACCGCCTCAAATGCCACTTCTACCGTATTGGGGAAATGCAGTTGCGGCGCTAATGGATAATCCACACACACCACCACCGCCTTATCGGATAGCGCCTGGGCTATGCCATAGGCATCTTCCACCAGGCCGCAATTGAACAGGCCGCCATGGAAATACACAATGACGGGCTGCAACGCACCCTGCGCCTGTTTGCCAAATACCTGCAGCGTAATGGCATCTGCCGAAAATGGTTGGCTGAAGGAAGTCGTCCAAGGTTGTTCAGGCCTGGAGTTTGCTGCTTGCTCGATGGGGAGGTGGTGCCTTATATTCATGATTTACTTTTCAAGTATTCAGTTACCGAGAGTTAGACGTACTGTATATGTGCAATTTAAAAAGATAAATTAGGTAAATATGTAAACACTGTTCGCTTTAGTTGCACAATTAAGAAAATTTAAAGCGCAGGTATTGCCATTCCCCGCTGTACGGCGGGCCTGTTGCCAATGGCATCCAGCCAGCGCTGCAATGATGGCTTTGTGGCGAAGCTTGCTACAAGTACATCCTTGAAATAGCCGGTTGCCGCCAATGTCCAAGGATAGGCAGCAATATCAGCAATGGAATAATGATCGCCAGCCAGGTAAGGGCTGACACTCAGTCGATTTTCCATGACAGTGAGTAGCCGGTCGGCCTCTTCACTGAATCGCTGTATTGCCAACGGTGATTTTTCGTCGCACCGTACGGCAAAATAACCCAACTGGCCGAGCATCGGGCCCAATGCACTAACCTGCCAGTACAACCATTCCAGCGCCTTGTAGCGCTCATGGCCGGAGGGCGCCAGCAAGCGACCGCTTTTTTCTGCGAGATAGGTCAGGATGGCGCCACTCTCGAATATCATGAGCGGGCCGCCCTCAGCCTCGTTATCGACAATGGCCGGAATCTTGTTGTTAGGGGAAATCACCGAAAAGTCCGGAGAAAACTGTTCCTTCTTACTCAGGTCTACCGGATGTACCTGATAAGGCATCCCCAGCTCTTCGAGCATGATGGACACCTTGCGGCCATTGGGTGTCGCCCATGTGTATAAGGTAATCATTGTTTTCTCCGTGCTGGGTTGTGGTGATGGCAAGCGACTAACGAACACCGCCGCCCGCATAGAGCTGCTCGCCAGTCAGCCAGTAAGAATCGTCTGAACCTAAAAACACGGCAATAGTAGCGATATCTTCGGGTTGACCGATTCGACCAAGCGGTGTTTGCGCTACTACGCCGGTTTCCATATCGGAGCCGATAATGCCGGCTGTATGCGTGCCCTCAGTCTCAATCATGCCGGGATTCAATGCGTTAACACGGATCTTCTTGGGACCAAGTTCTCGAGACAGCACACCGGTAATCGCATCTACTGCGCCTTTTGTGCCGGTATAAACTGCGCTGTGAGGTGGTGTGATACGGCTGACGACAGAACCAATGTTAATGATGCTGCCACCCTCGCCGAGATGTTTTACAGCGGCTTGCGTAGTCAGCAGAAGACCCAATACATTGATGTTGAACTGTTTATGGAAATGTTCTTCGGTTACCGCTTCGATAGGCGCGAATTCATAGACACCGGAGTTATTGACGAGGATATCAAGCTTGCCGTAAGTGTTAATCGCTGCGTCAATAATACCCTGGGCATCTGCTGACTTACTGACGTCACCCTTGACGGCAATTGCCTTACCGCCGGCAGCCGTGATAGCAGCCACTACTTTGTCAGCCCCTTCTTTGCTGGAGGAGTAATTGACCACTACCGATGCGCCTTCTGCTGCGTAATGCGTGGCGATGGCAGCACCTATCCCTTTAGATGCCCCTGTAACTACTGCTACTTTTCCTGTGAGTTTATTAGCCATGATATTGCTCCTTGATTAAGTTGATAAAACTGAAATGAAAGAAACGTTGTTGCACTGTTAGGCGTACTGTATAGCTAGTTAAAATTTAGATAAATAAGGTAATATAGGAATCACTGTCTTCATTTATTGGACAATGCTATGGATCGCTTCGATACGATGTTGGCATTTACGCGGGTAGTAGAACTGGCAAGCTTTACCAAGGCGGCGGTTTCCCTCAATCTGCCTAAGACCACGGTTTCAGCGCAAGTGCTGGCACTGGAAAAAAGGCTGAGTGTGAAACTGCTACACCGCACTACCCGCCACGTGAGCGTAACAACAGATGGTGCTGCATATTACGAAAGAGCCTTGAGATTACTAACCGATCTTGAGGAAACTGAAGCGTCACTGACCCAGGCGACATCCAAGCCCAAAGGGCGATTAAGGGTAGACGTGCCAGCCCCGGTTGGACGACTCATCATCATTCCGGCCCTTAAGGACTTTTTCCAGCGTTACCCGGATATTGAATTGGAAATTGGCTGCACTGACAGGCCAGTGGATCTGTTAGAGGAAGGGGTGGATTGTGTCATTCGCGTGGGTAACCCTTTTGACCTTTCGCTAGTTGCCCGCAGGGTAGGCTCCATGCGCCTGGTCATGGCTGCCAGCCCGGAATACCTGGATAAATTCGGCAGGCCAAAAAAGCCGGAAGACCTGGAAAGACACCATGGGGTTTACTTTTTCTCGTCCAAGACCGGCAAAATTCACGAGTTCGAGCTTTCAATTAACGGCACCAGCAAAGAAGTCCTGACCCATCGCAGGATTGCCACCAATGACGGTGATGCCCTTGTGGCGGCTTGCTTGTCAGGCTTGGGAGTCAGCCAGGTGCCAACGTTCATGGTGCAGGATCACATTGCATCGGGCAGATTGGAAGTAGTACTTGGAGAATACATCTCGGAAAGCATGCCCATGAATGCGCTCTATCCGCAGAACCGACACCTTTCGTCCAAGGTAAGGGCATTTATCGACTGGGTAGCCGAGCTGTTTGCCAATAGCGATCTGCTACAGGCGAAATCCACCTTGAAACAACCGCTACAGGTTAAATAGATGCAACTGCCTTGGGTAGTGGGTTGGAATAGGTAAAGGCGTCAGAGAAAAACTCCTCCGCCGGCATGCCGTGTGCCTGAAAAGCCAGATGTACGATATCCACCATGGCTGGTGCACCACAGCAATATACCTGATACGGACTGAGATCATCATAATCTGCCAGCACTGCCTGATGTACCAAGCCGGTACGGCCTTGCCAGTTATCCTCGGGCAAAGGCTCCGACAGTACAGGGATAAACGTAAAGTGAGCGTTTGCTAATGCCCAGGATTCCGGCAACTCAGGCATGTATAAGTCCTGCAAGGATTTTGCGCCCCAATATAGCACCATCTTGCGCTGCATGTTGTGATGCAGCATATGCTCGATGATGCCTTTAATAGGCGCAAACCCAGTACCACCAGCAACAAAGATAATGGGTTTATCAGTGTCTTCCCGCAGGTAAAAGCTACCGAATGGCCCTTCCAGTCGCAAAATAGCTTTTTCCTGCATCTCTGAAAATACGTATTGGGTAAATGTGCCGCCAGGGATCAGGCGCAAATGCATTTCCAGCAGCTCATCATGATGTGGTGCATTGGCTAGCGAAAATGCGCGGCGCTTACCATCCTTGAGGATGAACTCCACATATTGCCCGGCCATAAACTGCATGCGCTCATTGCTCGGTAATTTAAGAAAAAGCGCCATGACATCATGAGATAGCTTTTCCATTTTTTGCACACGGGCGGGCATGATACGTGGCTTAATGAGGTGGCTAGCACTCACTTCACGACACTCGATCACCAGATCCGTCAGCGGCTTGGCACAACAGAATAAAGCCAGCCCAGCCTCCTTGTCTGTAGCGGTAAGCGCCTTGTCCTGATGTTCACCATAATCTACCTGACCCTCCAGCACTTTGCCTTTACAGGCACCACATGCCCCGTTGCGGCAGCCATACGGTAAATTAAAGCCGGCTTCTACAGCCGCGCCGAGAACGGTTTCGTCCGCGCCTACTGTATATACGTGGCCGCTAGGTTTGATGGTGACTTGGTGAGACATATTGTAAATCCTAAATACTACAGTTACTTATGGGAGGTTTATTATGGCCGGCAGTTTACCACAGCCCTATGTAGGGGCTTAGGCAAGCTTAATCTTCGCGGCGGAACTCACCTTCTATCACATCATCATTGGCTGCTTTTCTAGCGCGTGCCTGTTTGGCGTCAGGTGCGACTTTGGCACTTGGCAGAAGCAACAAGATGACTGCGATTGCATCAGTAATGACGCCGGGAATGATCAGCAATATACCGGCTATCAGATTTTTGGCACTGCCAAACAGCGCTTTGGCTGGGGTACCACCCTGCGTGAGTGTTTGTGCCATGCGGCCAAACATCAGGAGTTGCTCATCCTTGATCAGGCGATATCCTAATATGGCGACCACGGCCAGATATAACAGCAGCCACCAGCCATATTGAGCCGCCAGCGCAATTAATAGCCATATCTCCAAAACCGGGAAAGCGAGTAAAATCAGCAATACAAAAAATACAGGCATTATTTTCCAACCCTAACGATTACTTAAAAACTGCCACTACAAAAAATCAGGACTACTTTTTAGTCCGTGAATACCAAGCCTAGATTAGGCCATGTTTGAATTAAATCAAGACTCAACATTGAATTTCAGCTAATTTATTCAAAAACCAATTAGGGAATACGCATTTTGCCTCTAGCCGCTGTTACTTCAACTACTGATGCAATATTAGTGCTGACCAATATGCCTGACAGCAATAGTGCGGAAAAGTTGGCTGAGTTTCTAGTGAGCGAAAAGCTGGCTGCTTGCGTTAACCTGCTGGCGCCCTGCGTATCCATCTATCATTGGCAAGGCAAGCTTGAAAAAGCGACTGAAATCCCCTTGCTCATTAAATCGACCACTAACCGCTACCCTGCTCTGGAAGCGGCGATTCGCAGCCAGCATCCCTACGAACTTCCCGAGATCGTCCATGTCCCATTGACGGGCGGACTACCTGCTTACTTAGACTGGATCAGCCAGCAAACATCCATAGAGGGAAGCTCTTCTTGAGAACTACCATGGTTAACTTTCGCGTTTTTGATTTGCGCTTACTACTTATTCTAAGCTGTTTGCTGCTTGCTGCCAGCCCGCTAACGGCATCAGCCGGACAAGGTATCAGCGCCTTTCTCGGTAGTGAGGACAATGACATCCTGCCCCCAGATGAAGCATTCAAGCTCACTGTCATTGCCCAGGATGCACAAACACTGAACGCAGATTTCAAGATCGTACCCGGCCATTATTTATATCGCGATCGTATCAAGTTCGAAATCAAGCCAGCCACCAATAGCATCATCTCGGCTGAGTTACCTAAGGGCGAGATAAAAAAAGACCCTAATTTCGGTGAAACCGAAGTGTTTCATCACAATTTTTCTGCCACCATCAAGCTGGCTGCAATATCCCCGCCTCCTGCTCAGATCACCTTACTGGCCACCTATCAAGGCTGCAGTGAAAAAGGGTTGTGCTATGCCCCTATTCATAAAACCTTCACGCTGGATTTACCCCCACAAGGCAACAGCGCATCTGCAAACACAGCAAACCCTGACGATGACGAGGCCACATCGTTACTGAAAGGTGGCAAACTGTGGTTGATTGCGGCAGGATTTTTCGGGTTTGGCTTGCTACTGGCCCTTACGCCATGCGTGTTGCCGATGATTCCAATACTTTCCGGCATCATTGTGGGAGATAAAAAAGTACATCATCACGCCACCAGCCGCCTGCATAGTTTTAACCTGTCACTTGCTTACACCTTCGGCATGGCACTCACCTACACGCTGGCCGGCATTGCGGCAGGGCTTTCCGGGCAGCTATTGAGCAATGCTCTGCAAAGCAGTTGGGTGCTTGGGGCAACAGCCCTGATATTCGTACTGCTTTCGTTCTCCATGTTTGGCTTTTATGAACTCAGGCTACCCGGCAGCATTGAACACAGCATGGTAAACGCCACCAACCGCCTCAAAGGTGGACAGTTTCTTGGTGTGTTCGGCATGGGTGCGCTGTCTGCGCTTATCGTCAGCCCTTGTGTGGCAGCACCTTTAGCAGGCGCTTTGCTATATATCAGCCAAACCCACGACGTAGTGTTGGGTGGCGTCGCGTTATTCGCGCTATCCATCGGCATGGGCGTACCTTTGCTGCTGATAGGTGCATCGGCAGGGCATGTACTACCTAAAGCCGGATTGTGGATGACGGCCGTACGCAATGCTTTTGGCGTGCTGATGCTGGGCGTTGCCATATGGATCATTGCACCGGCCATTCCCATGAGCGTGCAAATGGCGCTATGGGCAGCCCTACTGATTATCCCCGCCATCTATATGCATGCACTGGATAGCCTGCCGGTCAAGGCAAGTGCATGGATGAAGTTCTGGAAAGGAATCGCCATCATCATGCTGGTATTCGGCGTATCCCTGCTGATTGGCGCCATTTCCGGGGCGAAATCACCGTTACAACCGCTGGCAGGGTTACGTGCAGCAAGCACCCAGGAACATCAGACCGCATTACCATTCAAGCGCATCAAAAACCTGGGGGAGCTTGAAAGTCAGATAAAGGCATCTTCCGGCAAAGTGGTGATGCTCGATTTTTACGCTGACTGGTGTGTTTCATGCAAAGAGATGGATCAGTTCACCTTTAGTGACCCCGCAGTGAAAAAAGCGCTTAAAGACGTGGTATTGCTGCAGGCTGATGTCACGGCCAACACTCCGGAAGACCTTGCCTTGCTTAATCGCTTCAAACTATTCGGGCCACCCGGCATCATCTTTTTCAATCGAGCCGGCCAGGAGATTAAGCCAATAAAAGTGATCGGATACCTGGAGGCAGCACAATTTTTATCCATCGTTAACCGGGTCAACGCCCTCAAGGAAGATGAATGCAATCCTTTAGTCGCCTGCTAGTCGTCATTGCCGTCATCATAGCTGGCTGGGGAATATCCAAGTTCCTGATCCAACCACGTCTGGCTGATGGCCAGAACGCACCCTCAGGCATCACCACTACGGCATTGTTTGCAGCCACCATGCCTGATCATCTGGGCCAACCGCAGGCTATCAAACAATGGCAGGGTAAAATACTGGTCGTCAATTTCTGGGCTACCTGGTGCCCGCCATGTCGGGATGAGATGCCGGAACTATCGCAATTGCATGACGCCTACAAAGATCGCAATATCGTGGTCATCGGCATTTCCACTGATGATGTCGCTAAAATACGTGAATTTTCCAAAACCGCCCCTGTTAGCTACCCTCTGCTGGCTGGCGACTTTGAAGCCATGAATTTAAGTGAACAATTGGGCAATAACAAAGGGGCATTACCCTATACCGTGATCGTCAGGGCCGACGGTACTATTGCCAACACCTATTTTGGCCGCGTCAGCCAGGCGCTGCTTGAGCAAACTCTACTGCCTTTAATTACCCCTACGGACTCTAGTCCGAAGTAACTGCTCAAAACAGGTAATTTCTGTAAATTTCGTCAATTCTCTAGACAACACCCCCCTATTTACGGCAAACTTGCGGCTACAAATTGCTCGCCTAGGACGCAAAAACTCCTTCAATATGGTTGATAAACTAACAAAATCAGTACTTGTCATACATGGTCCCAACCTGAACTTGCTGGGTTTGCGTGAGCCAGATCACTATGGTAACGATACGTTAGATAGCATTAATGAGCAGTTGCTGGCACAAGCCAAGCAGGCGGGCATAGCGCTCGAAACCTTTCAGAGTAACTCTGAAGCTGAAATTATCGACAAGTTGCATACATTAGCTGGCAAAAGTGCCGATTTTATCATTATCAACCCAGCGGCATTTACCCATACATCTGTCGCCATGCGTGATGCGCTTTCTGCAGTAAAAATTCCTTTTATCGAGGTTCATCTTTCCAATGTCCATGCCCGCGAACCATTCCGTCAGCACTCCTATTTTTCGGATATCGCTGTTGGCGTCATCAGCGGCCTGGGCGCACCTGGCTATTCGTTAGCCCTTGAATACATCGTAACCAAGCTTCGCAATTAATACTGTTTCAATCTAAAACCGCATCAATCAAGAATGCACTTAACACTACGCATATATTTTATATATGGCTTTAAAAGAGGGTAATCATGGACTTACGTAAACTTAAGAAACTCATCGACCTAGTCGAAGAATCCGGAATTTCCGAACTGGAGCTGACAGAAGGTGAAGAAAAGGTACGCATTAGCCGTAACCTGCCTAATGCCCAAGGTACCATGCATTTCTCACAACCCTATATGCATGCCATGCAGCCTCAAATGGCACCTGCTGCTGCACCGGTAGCCGAAGTTGCGGTTCCTGCCGCCATTGAAGGACATGTTGTGAAATCACCCATGGTGGGCACGTTCTACCGCTCACCATCGCCTGATGCAAAATCCTTTATCGATATTGGCTCTACCGTTGGCGTGGGTGACACCCTATGCATTATTGAAGCAATGAAATTATTAAATGAGATCGAATCCGACCATGCTGGCGTGATTAAAGCCATCCTGGTCGAAAACGGCCAACCCGTCGAATACGGCGAACCTTTATTTATCATCGGCTAAGAGGTTTCTATGTTTGAGAAAATCCTCATCGCTAATCGCGGCGAAATCGCCTTACGTATCCAGCGTGCATGCCGTGAATTAGGCATTAAAACGGTTGCCGTGCACTCAGAAGCCGATCGTGAAGCCAAGTACGTAAAGCTGGCTGATGAGTCGGTTTGTATCGGCCCGGCACCATCCAACCAGAGTTACCTGAATATCCCCGCGGTAATCAGCGCAGCTGAAGTCACGGATGCAGAAGCTATCCATCCGGGTTATGGTTTCCTTTCCGAGAATGCCGACTTTGCCGAACGCGTAGAACAGAGTGGCTTTGTGTTCATAGGCCCGCGTGCCGAAACCATACGCCTGATGGGCGATAAGGTAAGCGCCAAAGACACCATGAAAAAGGCTGGCGTACCTTGCGTACCTGGCTCCGAAGGCGCACTGCCTGACGACCCTGAAGTTATCATGCGCACAGCCAAAGAAATTGGCTATCCGGTCATTATCAAGGCCGCCGGTGGTGGTGGTGGTCGCGGCATGCGCGTAGTACACACAGAAGCGGCTTTGATTGCTTCAGTGAATATGACTAAAGCCGAAGCGCAGGCTGCCTTTGGTAACCCCGTGGTTTACATGGAAAAATTCCTGGAGCAACCCAGGCATATCGAAATCCAGATACTGGCCGACCAACACGGCAACGCGGTGTACCTGGGCGAGCGCGATTGCTCCATGCAGCGCCGTCACCAGAAAGTATTGGAAGAAGCGCCTGCCCCCGGCATTTCCACACGCCTGCGTGACAAGATAGGCACACGTTGTGCAGATGCCTGCAAACGCATCAATTATCGCGGTGCGGGTACGTTTGAGTTCCTCTACGAAAACAATGAGTTCTACTTCATTGAGATGAATACGCGCGTACAGGTTGAGCATCCGGTTACGGAAATGATTACCGGCATCGATATCGTACAGCAGCAGATTTTGATTGCAGCTGGCGAAAAGCTGCCATTCCGCCAAAAGGATATCCAGTTCCGTGGCCATGCCATTGAATGCCGTATCAACGCAGAAGATCCCTATACATTCGTGCCCTCCCCAGGACGCTTGACCACGTTCCATATGCCAGGCGGCCCTGGCGTACGCGTAGATACTCACGCATACTCAGGTTATATGGTGCCACCGCATTATGATTCGATGATAGGGAAGCTGATCACTTACGGCGACACACGTGACCAGGCGATTGCACGTATGCGTATTGCCCTGTCTGAAATGGTGATTGAAGGCATCAAAACCAATGTACCGCTGCATAGCGACCTGATGGCTGACGCGGCCTTTCATCTGGGTGAAACCAGCATTCATTACCTTGAACACAAACTGGGTATAAGCTCTAAATAGCATGGGATGGGCGTTATAGTATGAGCTGGATCTCACTCAAAATTGAGGCCAAGGATAATACCGCCGATCTCCTGAGCGATGCGCTGATGGAGCTTGGCGCGTTATCTGCCTGCATCGAGGATGCCAATGCTGAGACGCCGGATGAGCAGCCCATATTCGGCGAACCGGGTGACCCGCCCCCTGGCATTTGGCAACAAAATGTAGTGAGTGCATTATTTAATGACGATGTTGTCGTGGCCGATATCATGTACTCGCTGGAACAAGCCACGGGTTTGCAAAATCTCAGTTTCAGCACCGAAAGTATTGCCGAGCAAGACTGGGTGCGAGCTACGCAGTCGCAGTTTGACCCGATACGTATCCGTGACGATTTGTGGATAGTGCCGACATGGCATGCCGCGCCTAACCCCGATGCACTCAATATCGTACTCGACCCAGGCTTGGCATTTGGTACTGGCAGCCATCCCACCACGCATCTGTGTCTGGCCTGGTTGGCAGATCACGTCAAACCAGAACTAACAGTGCTGGATTATGGTTGCGGCTCCGGCATATTGGCAATAGCCGCCAAGAAACTTGGCGCTGCTGAAGTGGTTGGCGTCGACATAGATCACCAGGCGATTATTTCCAGTGGTTACAACGCTGAACAAAACCAGGTGGCAGCATCCTTTTACCTGCCTAGCAAACTACCGCCAGATGCATTGCAAAATGGACAGGCTGACCTGGTAGTTGCCAACATTTTATCCAGCGCTTTATCTGTGCTGGCCCCTGCTCTGGCCAGTGCTTGCAAGAGCCATGGCAAAATCGCACTTTCCGGCATTTTGCGCGAGCAAACCGAGCAGGTTTCAAATGTGTACGCTGAGTGGTTTAATATGGAAACCCCTATTTTCATGGATAGCTGGGTATTGCTCACAGGCACAAAAAAATGAGCTTCATTACTTCTTGCCCCGAATGTGCAACTCACTTTGTCGTCAGGCCGGAACATCTCTCAGCACAACGTGGCTTGGTACGTTGCGGCAAATGTAATCATGTATTTAATGCCCTGGACAGACTGAATGAACCGGTTGTCTCAATTCCGGCAGTGCCAGAACTTCAAGTCGAGGCCGGCCAAGGTGCAGTAGAAAACCCGGCTGAAGTAATAGAAACTGTCCCTGAAATCCACATTTCAGGCGAGCACATCGAAATATCCGACGTAGAACAGACCGTTGCACCCGCGCCAAGTGAGACATCTGCCGAGGCAAATCCAGATACCAGCGAAGTCATCCCCTGGCCTTTAATACCGCCAGATGCGCCTACCCCCAATGAAGAAATTCCGCAAATCCTGCGAGATGTTGCTCTTAAGGGGAAGCTGAAAAGCACTAAAAAACGTAGGCTACCCGGATGGTTACTAAGCGTTTTTGCATTGTTGCTGGCTTTAGCCATCGCGGTCCAATCCATTTATTACCTGCGTACCACCATTGCTATCCAGTGGCCTGCACTCAAACCCTACCTGGTCCAGGCATGCAAACTAGCAGCTTGCGCGGTGGAACTGCCTAAAAATGCCGACCTGCTGGTCATCGACGATTCCGACCTGCATGAGGATGCCGAACGCCAAGGCCTGATTCATCTCACCAGCACCCTCATTAACAATGCACCTTATGCACAAGCTTATCCTTTACTGGAACTGACCCTCACCGACGCCAACGATACGCCGCTATTACGCAGGTCTTTCAGACCTGTTGAGTATCTGCCTGCCACCAGCAAGGTCAGTGCGGGCATACCGGCAGGCGAAGAAATCCACATCAATCTGGCTTTAACTGCCGGTGATGTGCCGGTGGCCGGCTACCGTGTATTTGTCACTTACCGCTAAGCTAGCTACTGCTAAGTCTCCTACTGCAAATCTTAGGAAAACAAACCTAACGAAAAACGAAACTAATGAAAATCATTAGTCTTCTTTAATGACTATGCACACGGTTGCTTTTGAATTGTTCTGTAGTATACGAATCATAAGTTGTACGGAAGAAATGATTTCCGCATAACATTTAAACAACCTAAAAGGAGATTCATCATGTGGACAAAGCCAGAAGTTACTGAAATGCGTTTCGGTTTTGAAGTTACTATGTACGTTTGCAATCGCTAAGATTTCAACGTATTGACTGCCAACCGTTAACAATTAGCGGTTGCTGAGATAAAAGGAGGTTATAACCTCCTTTTATTTTGCCTGTAATTTGCCTGCACTGATCGTCGTAATCCCCTCAGCCTTGATCTGGCTTATCGCCTTCACCAGCTGTTCCACAGCCTGCTCCCGCCCATAACTTTTACGCCATGCAATTGCTATCTGCCTGACAGGCACAGGTTCGGCAAATGGAATCACCTTGATTAGTGGGTTAATATACCGCGTCTCGACTGCACTGCTCGGTAACACGGTAATGCCCAGGTTGGATGCCACCATATTGCGTATCGTTTCAAGTGAGTTGCCTTGTAGCACCTCTCCTTTTTTGGACAGGCTAGGACAAGCTTGCAGCACTTGATTGCTGAAGCAATGGCCGCTATTCAGTAGCAGCACTTTTTCATCCGATAACTCATCAGCGTGTATAGATTTACGGCCGGCCCAGGCATGGCCTATCGGCACAGCTACCACGAAGGATTCCTCATATAGTGGCTGCACCTGTATGCCGGGAAGCTCAAACGGCAAGGCGATGATGGCAACATCAATAACGCCGTTACGTAATTGGGTTTCCAGTGTGGCAGTCAGATTTTCCTCTACATCCAGCGGCATTTCCGGCGCATTTACACGCAAGGTCGGGATAATCTGCGGCAACAAATAAGGGCCCACCGAGTAGATCACGCCCAGCTTTAACGGCCCGATGAGCTGGTTGTTGCCCTGGCGCGCGATTTCCTTGACACGATTGGCCTCCTCCAGCGCACGCATTGCCTGTTCTACAATTTGCTCACCTATGGGCGTCATGGTGACTTCGCTACGGCTACGCTCAAATATCAGCACACCTAGCTCGTCTTCGAGTTTTTTAACGGCCAGGCTCAATGCCGGTTGGCTTACAAAAGATTTTTCAGCCGCACGCCTGAAATTGCGCTCACGCGCCACTGCCACAATAAAACGTAATTCACTTAACGTCATGGCCACCTCATTTGTATTGTTGGGCATTTCTATTGATAAGTATTTTATATCAATAGCGTTTAAAACATCAATTATGCATATTGAATTAATGGATTTAATATGGAGTCATGTCATCACAGATGACAATTCATTCAGTCAACATTCATCCACTGAGGAGCCGGATATGTCTTTTAGTCATCATGTAACACAGCAAGACGGAATAGCCCAAGTGCTGATGGAAGTTCTGGCGATGTATGCGCTAGCGCACTGAACCTGCTCCCGCAGAAAACTACTATTTAAACCAGCCTCTTAATTTAACCGAAGCTTTTACCTGAATTTTTAAGGAGTAACGACATGAGCGATAAAAAACAATTAACAACTTCCGCTGGCGCCCCTGTGCCGGATGACAACAACAGCATCAGTGTTGGTGCGCGTGGCCCGTTGACCTATGACAACCACTACTTGTTCGAAAAACTTGCCCACTTTAACCGCGAACGCATCCCTGAGCGTGTGGTACATGCCCGTGGTACAGCCGCCTATGGTACTTTCACAGTCACCAAAAGCCTTAAGGATTACACCATCGCCAATTTCTTGCAGAATGTCGGCCAACAGACCGAAGTCTTCTTGCGCTTTTCAACTGTAGGTGGTGGCCAGGATTCCAGCGACTACGCGCGCGATCCACGTGGTTTCGCGGTAAAGTTCTACACCAAGGAAGGCAACTGGGACATGGTGGGCAACAATACTCCTGTGTTTTTCTTAAATGATCCGATCAAGTTCCCGGACTTTATCCATAGCCAGAAAAAAGACGCGCGCACCAATTTACCCAACCCGGCCAATGCATTCGAATTCTGGGCGAATCATCCGCAATCATTGCACCAGATGACGATCTTGATGTCTGATCGCGGCATTCCGCTTTCATACCGTAATGTGCACGGTTTTAGCTCGCACACATTGAGCTTTTACAACGCCAAGGGTGAACGCTTCTGGTGCAAATGGCACTTCAAGACTAACCAGGGCATCAAAACCTTAACCAATGAAGAAGCCGCCAAAATGCCGGCAAATGGCGCTCAAAAAGACTTGGTTGAAGCCATTGATCGCGGTGATTTCCCGTCATGGCGCGTTGAGATACAGATCATGACCGAGGCAGCAGCCAGAAACTACCATATCAACCCGTTTGATTTGACCAAGGTGTGGCCTTACAAGGATTTCCCCGTGATTGAGGTGGGCAAGCTCGAGTTGAATAAAAACGTGAACAACTACTTCTCCGAAACAGAGCAGGTAGCATTTGCGCCGAGCAACTTTGTACCGGGGATTAACGCTTCGCCGGATAAGATGTTGCAAGGACGTTTACTTGCCTATCAGGATGCGCACCGCTACCGCATCGGCGCCAATGTTAACCAGATTCCGGTAAACGCCGCCAAGTGCCCGGTGAACCACTACCAGCGTGATGGCGCATTTGCCGGCACGGGTTGTCCGGTTGGTCACTCCAGCGGGGATGCAAGCTATACCAATGCCGCAAGCACGGTCAGCGCCTCCAACTTTTACCCAAATGACCGGGCGAGCCAGGGCGCACCTGTACCAACACCAGAAGTGGCACCACCACCCATGCCGGTATTGGCAGATGCCTGGATAGGCTACCACGACCAAAGTGAGGAAGATTATCACTCACAGGCAGGTGATTTGTTCCGCATCATGAATGCTGACCAAAAGCAGCAATTATTCAATAATATCGCCGGTGGCTTGTCTACAGCCAATGCTTCTATCCAGGAGCGTATGTTGGCCCAGTTTGCCAAGGCTGATCCAGCCTATGCAGAAGGCGTAAGACAAGCGTTGAGGCATGCTGCTGTGCCAGCAGATTTGCAAAAAGTGTTGTAAGTAATACTTGATAGGCACGACAAAAAAGCATGCTTTACGGCATGCTTTTTTGTTTTATGGACAATGCACTAAATTAGGTAAAATCGCCGACTTGATCAGATCTCATAAAGGAAATAAAAATGAAGGTATTGCAATGCATAGTCTGTGGCTTTATTTATGATGAATCCCAAGGCTGGCCGGATGATGGCATTGCTGCTGGCACACTGTGGGCCGATGTGCCGGAGGACTGGGCATGCCCGGACTGTGGCGTATCAAAATCGGACTTTGAAATGATAGAGCTCTGAAGCAATCAAAAACGGGATATAAAACCCGGGTTTAGCGTCCAAGGTATATGATGCATTGCTAGTGAGTTTAGTAGCTGGATTTAGGAGTGATTTAATCATGAGACAATTCATACGACATCCGCTTAGCATTCCTATCGAGATCAGCTGTGCCAATAGGCTATCCTGTCTTGATGCGCACTCCCTGGGCATGGGTGGGCTGGCTTTCCGTGGTAACCAAAAGCTGGCTCCCGGCAGTATCGTGCATATCAAAATCCCGCTGCTGCAACCGGAGTTCGAATCTGATGCCAGGGTAGTCTGGTGTCGGGATGACAGCTTGAAAGGTGCCGAGCTTGGTGTGGAATTTCTGAATCAGGATGATGCCTATCGGGCCCGTATGGTGGAACAGCTCTGCCATATCGAGAATTACAAGCGGGAAATCCTGGAGAAAGAGGGCCGCAAGTTAACCCAGCAACAAGCGGCAATGGAGTGGATTAGTAAATTCGCCGAACACTTCCCTAATCCTGATATCAACCCACAGGATGAGTCACAGCATTATTCCCGCTAGCATAGGCATTTTTCAGGTGCTAAACGAAGCTTTCAGCACAGCTATCATATAGCTGTGGTCCAGCACTCCGGCACTTTCCCTGATGCTATGCATGGCCCACATAGGCGCCCCCACATCCACACTGGCGATACCCAAGCGTGATGCCACAATCGGGCCTATGGTGCTGCCGCAGCCAAGATCCGTGCGATGCGCATACTGCTGGAAAGGCACTGCTGCGCTTTCACACAGCGTAATAAAGCGGGCGGCGGTATCGGCGCCCGTGCTGTACCGCTGGTTGGCATTCGTCTTGATCACCGGGCCGGCATTCACCATCACGCGGTGGCAAGGCTCGTAAGCCGCTGGGAAATTGGGGTTGTAGGCATGCGCCATATCCGCGCTGATGAAAAAGCTCTGCGCCAGCGCACGATGCCGCACATCTTCTGCTACGCCTGAATGCGCCGTAATACGGTGAATCACATCCGAGATAAAACTGCCCCCAGCCCCGGCCGTGCTTTCGCTGCCAACTTCCTCATGGTCAAAGAAGGCACAGATGCAAGTAGCCTCAGGCTTTTCAGTTGCCAGCAAAGCCGTGAGCGCGGCATGGCATGAGGCCAGGTTATCCAGCTGGCTATCGGCGATAAACTCCTGATCGGCACCCCAGAACGTGCCCTTTTGCGTATCGAATACATTGAGCTCCCACGTCAGGATATCAGCGGCTTCCGACTGCGTCGCGCTGGAAAGAGTGCTCAGAAACTGCTTGTCCGCGTCCACGCCATCTTGCGCCTGGCCAAACATCAGGGGCAGCTCCGTTTGCTTATTAAGCTTGAGGCCCTGCTCATTAACGTCACGATTCATATGGATGGCAAGGTTGGGCAACCGTAGCATGGGGTTAGCAAATTTCACCAAGCGCGTTTCAAACCCTGCTGCGGTGCGTACATTGACGCGGCCCGCCAGACTCAGGTCACGGTCGGTAAAAGTGGCCAGTATCGGCCCGCCGTATACTTCCACACCCAGCCGTACCAAGCCGTCGCTACCATGGGCCGCCTTGGGTTTTATCCGCAATCCGGGTGAGTCAGTATGCGCGCCAACAATGCGAAAGCCGCTTTCAGCCAAGGCTTGCGACCCCAGCACGAAAGCAATAATCGACGAGCCGCTCCGTACCACATAATATTTTCCCCCAGCCTGCAACTGCCATGAGTCAGTCTCATGCAGTCGGGTAAACCCTTGCTCAAGCAATTGCTGCTCCGTGCTGCCAACCGCATGCCACGGGCTGGGACTGGTATCAATAAAATCTAGAAGGTCTTGGGCTTGCGCTCTTGCTGCTGTAGAAATAGGCATTGGGGTTGGAGCTAAGTTGTGGGGTTTTTAGATGATACTTAAAGCGACAGCAGGCTGCCAGTATTATCAAGATGCGTGAGTAGCGCTTGTAGAAACATACTTGGAGGTCGAGGATGGACTTAAACCACCGTAGAGGGAGTTGCAATCCCTCGCCTATTCTCTCGGCCACTCGACCATAACGTTAAAGCCACGCTTAAGGCATATTGAAAGGCTTAAAGTTTCACCTGACTCAAAATAAGCTGGATACTGCCGACTCAAAACTGACGCAACTTTACCACTTTACAGGTGGGCGACCAATGGCGACCAGTGCCGCATTACATTTGCTGAATGGCTTGCTGCCGAAAAACCCACGGTAGCTGGATAAGGGCGACGGATGCACCGACTCAATGACCACATGGTGCGAGGCAATCACGGCTTTATATTTCTGTGCATCGGCGCCCCACAGAATAAAGACGATAGGTTGTGCTTGGCTACCCAGGAAACTTAACAAAGCTGAAGTAAAAGGCGTCCATAACTTTCGGTGCGCCCCGGCTATACCACCACGCGTGGTGAGTGAGGCATTCAGCAATAACACGCCTTGTTCGCACCAGCTACTGAGGTTACCTGTTACCTGAGATTTACCGCCAGTATCCGACTGCAGCTCAGTGAGGATATTTTTTAACGAAGGTGGCGGCCGTACACCGTCAGGAACCGAGAATGCAAGGCCGTGGGCTTGTTTTATGCCACGATCCTCGCCGTGGTATGGATCCTGCCCCAAAATCACCACAGACACGTGCTGTGGGCTTACCCGGCGTAACGCCTCGTACCACAATCCTGGTACAGGACGAATATCGTGTTCTTGGGAAAGTTTGCCAGATACATCATCGGCTATGGCTTGTAGTCCAGGCAGTACTTGCACCCAGGCTAAGGGAATTGCTTCGGTATTCATGCTTATGGATCGTCGAATGATTAATCACCTTGAAAATACCTGAAAAGCAGCATACCGCAAAGCCCAATTTTGCTGACACATTTTGCATGGGTGGCGCTGAATAAAAGAAACCCGCAAAAGCGGGTTTCTTTAAACGCTAGAACCGATTAAGACTTACGACGACTTGCAACAAAACCCATCAAACCTAGGCCTGCCAGCAGCATGGCATAAGTTTCTGGTTCAGGTACTGCAATTGCTATTGGATCTGGTGTAGTGATTACCGGAGGAAGTCCGACTAAATTTATATATCCGGAGTAATTTCCTAACGCATCTCTTGGTCCAGAAACTTTAATGAAATACTCAGTTGTAGTAGCGACATTGCCAAAACCTGCATATTTTAATATTGGCGATCCCATCTCGAAATTTGCTGATGCTAACAACGTAATCCTATCCGCAGCGTACAAATCAAACTCGCTAAACTGCATACCGATAGTGCTTCCACTATCAATGCCAGCAGTAAGGATACGAGGCGCTGTTATAGAAAATGAAACCCAGTCGTTTATAACGCCAAAAGGAACATAGGGATTCTGGAATGTATAGGATTCAGCATCATCAGCGGTATTCAGATCGTCCATAGCGACCAGCTCAGCAGCGTTAGAAGCAAAACTTGTGAGGGAAAGTGCTAGTAATAATAGTAAAGCTTTAGGTTGAAACATTTAATGTCCTTGATAGGAAATAATTTGCAGCGCGAATGGGCAAGCAATGCTGACCATCAAAAATTGACCTATTGTCGTTCTGGACTAATAGAAAAATTCAATGCAAATTAATGATTTAACAACAGATATCTTGAAATTTATGTGTGTACTGCCTGACAAAAATTTCAAGAGAAGCAATGCGTCAATGCAGATGGAACTCGGGAAAACAGACCAGGATTGATTTAAAACGTGAGTCTTAAAAGAGCTTTATCGAAAAGATTTTTTGATTTGTAGCTTGTACGGACAATACAGTGGTGTATCTAGATTAGATATAGTCCATTCGGACTAACTCTTCGTAGCTATTTGTAATATAAATGCCCATTGCTTAAGGCTTGCTACCTGTCTATTTAAGAAATATCCGAAGTTAGAAGAGATTACTCCAGCACCACGCGCCCATTCAACGCCTGCACTGGGCGGTTATTATGGTGGTGAACCGCATGTTCAAACGCGTCGATTTGCTCTTTCGATGCGGTCATCGGCATTTTCATAATTATCCAGCGCACACCTTCGCTGCAAGGTGGTGTAGTCAGCGAGCCACTAAAGCGGTAATAGCTGCGCTTTTCCGGGATCAATTCCAGGGGCGTCACCCGGTTTTTGAGTGCAACCGGCTCCCCTACTTCATTCGGCAGCTGTGTCCACAAATTTGCCAGCGCGAGGTTAGCTTTACCTTCCTTGAACATCACGCCGATCACGGTGAGATTGCCTTTTGAGTCGGCATGGACAAAGTGTGCTTCCAGCGGGAATGATTTGTCGTTGATGCGGTTTTCGCTGGGCGCATGAAAATGCACCTGCTTCATCTGGTACGCTGAATTATCCAGCACCAGCATATTGCCCTCTTTAAAATTGACCTGCACCGTATGGCCATTGTTAACAATGTCCTTGGCAGGGAATTTCTGTATGCCCCTGATCGGCTTTAGCGAAGCATGCACCGTCTCTTCGATATTGATGGGGGATTGATTGCGCCCAATATCACAGGCCGTAAATTCCGGATTGAGCTTGCCCCAGTTTTCCGGGCCCTCTTTGCCTTCGTATGTCCAATGGGCTTTGCTGGCGCCACCTTTGGCCGCGACAGGTTTTGCGGGTGCGGCTTTCGCTACTGCAGCTTCCGGCTCTGCTGGTGCTTCTGCTTTTTTGGCAGCCTCTTCCGGCTTGGCTGCTGGCGTATCAGCCTTGGGCGCAGCCGCTGCCGGTTTGGCTTCTGGCGCGGCACTGGCTGGCTTATCTGTCAGGCAGACATAGCGCATGGCAATGTCCACCTCGGTTTCCGGCACAGGCTCTATAAATTCTGCACTTTTGGGATCAATGGCCGCCGAATACACCAGCTCGCCATTCAAATACTGAAAAACTTGCGAAGTCGCCGCCTTTTGCGAGGTGCAGTCAAAAAACCACAACAATTTCGACTGGTTGTATTCTTGCTCGGGTGTCTGCGAGTTCTTTTGCGGTGTTTTATATTCGATCTTCACCCAGGCTCTTTTCAGCAGATTTACTTGCAACACGGATTGCTTGTCCAGCATCAGCCTGGAGGCGCGGGTTTCATGCAACTTTACCCACACAGCCGCCTGGCTATGGGTGTTGATGCCAAAACATAACAGTAAAAAAACGATAACCTTCTTCATACCATCCTCATATCCCTCTGACTATTTGGCGATAGCCAAACCCAGATTGCGCTGTGTAAATGCAATCCCCGGTAAACGCAAATCCCGAGCAAGCGTAATCCCGCTAACTACATTATGCGTATAGGCTGGGGATATTTAATGAAGAAGCAATGAGGGATATAACCGCTAATTCAAGGTTTAGCGGGGTTACGAGGGTTAAATGCGATTGCCGGCGGCATCCACCACCTGCTCGCCGTCTTCCTTGGTAAAAGCGCTCTGCTGGCGATCAGGCAAAATATCCAGCACCAGCTCGCTAGGCCGGCACAACCTGGTGCCCAGCGGCGTGACCACCAGCGGGCGATTGATGAGGATAGGATGCTGCAACATAAAATCCAGAATCTCGTCATCCGTCCACTTGCTATCAGCCAGGTTCAGCTCACCATAAATCGCCTCTTTAGCCCGCAACAGCTCGCGCGGGCTGATACCCGCTGCCCTGACAAGCGCTTCCAGCTTGGCTTTCAGGGGTGGTGTTTTCAGGTATTCGATCACCTCAGGCTCAACACCGCTATTACGGATCATCGCCAGGGTATTGCGGGAGGTGCCGCACTTGGGGTTGTGATAAATAGTGATGGCAGACATGGACTATCCTTAATGCCGGTTGTTAAGCCGCGCGCGCACCAGCTCTATGTGGGCCCGCAACTCGTAAGCATACTGCGAGAATGTGACAGGCAATCGCAACACCCTTGCCCTATCCTCAATTTCATTGAGCTTTGCCAGCATTTCCTTGCGCTCTTCATCATCCAGCGGCTCGCGCACCTGCGTATCCAGATAGCGCAACTCCCCATAACACCGAAACAGCTTGCGCCGCACCAGCCAGTTGTAAAACACCGGGATAATTTTAGTCAGGGGAATCAAAATCGCCAGTAACGGTAAAATCACCACCAAGCTGCGGTTGACAAAGGTGGCTGCCCAAAATGGCAAATACTTGTCGATGAACGGCAAGCCGTTTTTATAAAAATTGGCCGCCTGCGAGCTCAAGGGAAAATCCGTATCCTTGGCAGAAGGAAACTCGCCCTTGGCATTCAACAAGCCCGGGCCGCCATGCACCTGTGCAATCACCTTCAGCAACAGATACACCAGCGCCGGATGCACGTCGTCGCGAATCGCCAATGCCGTCGTTGGCGCCAGCAGGTTCACCTTGTGCTCGGGGATGTTACGTTCGAGATCCAGCGCGCCTTCCGGCAGCACCAGGTGATGCAAATAAGGCATTTGCCGGCTAAAAGCTTCGGCATCATCCAAATCGACCAATTGCACATCGCGGCCAGACAAAATGCGTGTAATCAAATACGAGCTGGGCACATCTACCAGCATCACAGCATCCACCTGCTTATTCAGCATGGCATCCACCGCCTCTTCGCCGCCTATCTCAACCAGTTTGCTGTTATCAGCATCCACGCCACTGGTCGAAAGCATGCGCAAAGCCAATGCCTGCGCGCCATCCCCAGGCTTGCCCACGACAATGCGTTTGCCTTTAAGGTCTGCCAGGTGGTGCACACGCATATTGCTCCGGGCAAAAATCCAGATGGGCTCATAATACAAACTACCCAATGACAGCAAACTACCAGCCCCCTGGCTGCTCGCCACCCCATCCTTGATAAACGCGACATCTACGTCGGAATCCGGGTCCTGCAAACGTTTCAGGTTATCCAGATCGCCATTGGATGGGCGTAACTCCAAAGTGATACCTTCAAGCTTGAGGTATTCCCGATAAATTGACGCATAAGCGTTGTAATTGAGCTCCGCGCTGCCGGTAGAGATCACAATCTTGCGCGGTGGCGCAGGGTCGATAAAAATATACGCCAGATACAATGCCAGCAAAACCAACAACAACGAAGGCAAAACAGCCTCCAGCATTTCACGCGTGAACAGCCCGGTGAATGCTTTATAGCCTTGCTTGTAGTCCATTTTTTGTTTCATTTCTTTGCACTAAATGGTGGTGGTGAATTTATATGCTCTGCCTACATCATAGGTCGTTAGCATCGACACATCAGCATTATATGTCGGCACTTCATGTTATTGAGGCAGCTGGTTTTGTAGATAGTCGAGAATGAGAAAATGCCTAAAGATACGAAATAGATGATGAGCAGGTTAAAAGCCATTGATGAATCCGTATGCTGGAATAAACACTTAATTAACAGTCTCCGGCTCATCGCCTATATCTGAAAGTATCTCCCTGAATTGTGCCAACGCGGCTTCAAGGTCATCTACAATCTCCTGCGCCAGAATATTAGGCGGCGGCAAATTATCTGAATCAGATAAGGATTCATCTCTCAGCCAGAATATATCCAGGCTGGCTTTATCCCTTGCCATCAGCTCTTCATAGTCGTAACAGCGCCAGCGGCCTTCCGGGGTTTGCTCAGTCCACGTAGCTGTGCGTTCATGTCGATTTTGCGGGTTGTATAAACGCACAAACTCTTCCAGGTCTTCCCGTTTCATCGGGTTGGTTTTCAGCGTGAAATGCACATTGGTCCGCAGGTCGTAAATCCACAGTTTTTTAGTCCATGGCGTCTCGGAGGCTGGCTTCTTTTCAAAGAAGACCACGTTCGCCTTAACGCCCTGTGCATAAAATAATCCGGTGGGCAAACGCAACAGCGTGTGCACATCACACTCCTGCAGCAGCTTGCGTCTTATGGTCTCGCCCGCCCCACCCTCAAACAACACGTTATCCGGCAGCACCAGCGCGGCGCGGCCATTTTGCTTGAGCAAGGTTTTCACATGCTGCACAAAGTTAAGCTGTTTGTTAGAGGTCGTCGTCCAGAAGTCACCACGCTCAACCGTATCACGCTCTTTGCTGGCTTTGCCCTCTTCGCCCACGATGGTTGTGCTGCTCTTTTTGCCGAAAGGCGGATTAGTCAAAATCAAGTCAAATCGGTCGCCGGGGTCAGCAGCCAGCGAATCCGAGACCACCACAGGCTCAAACTCCTGGCTGCCTATGCCGTGCAGTAGCATGTTCATCGCGCACAGCCTTGCCGTGGCCTGAACCAGCTCCCAGCCTTTAAAGCTTTCTTCTTTCAGCTGTTTAAGCTGATCTCTTGTCATGTGCGGGTAATGCTTCACCACATAATCATGTGCAGCCAGCAAAAAGCCGCCTGTGCCACAGGCCGGGTCACTGATATTTTCACCCGGCTTGGGTGCCATCACATCCACAATCGCCTGTATCAATGGGCGCGGCGTAAAGTATTGGCCAGCGCCCGATTTCGTATCCTGCGCGTTGCGCTCCAGCAAGCCTTCATAGGCATCACCTTTCACATCCGCACTCATGATCGACCAGTTTTCCTTGTCGATTAAATCCACAATCAGGCGGCGCAGTTTGGCAGGATCTTGAAACTTGTTTTGCGATTTATTGAATATCAGCGCCAGCATGCCTTTCTGGTTGCCGAGTTGCTCCAGCGTATGACGATAATGGTCAAACAACTCATCGCCGTCGCGTTTGATCAGGCTCACCCAGTCATATCCGGCGGCTACAGGGCTGCGTTGGTTGTATGGCGGCCTGGCCCGCTCATCTGCCATTTTCAGGAATAACAGGTAAGTCAGCTGCTCAACATAATCGCCATAGCTCATGCCATCGTCGCGTAATACGTTGCAGTAGTTCCATAACTTCTGGACGATAGTGGCTGAATTCATGAATTACCCAATCTTGTTATTGCCATCATTCTCTCGCGCACGCGGCGCACCCTCTCTTCATAAAGCTCATCAAACTCAACCAAGCCTGGCAGCGTATTCTCAAAATCAGCATGCTGCACAATATTAGCAAAGCTGGCTGCCAGATAACTCTTCAGCTCTGTATTTGTCTCAGTCACTTCAGCGACAATTTCTGCGCGGCCATCCAGCACGTAGATAATATCTTCAAAATCGTGGCTCGCCATCAGGTTGGCCTGCCCACGTGTGGCAAATGCCTCTAGCTTAGTTGCCAAAAACGCTGGGGCAGTAATCAGCCGAATCGACCTGCCACTCGGCAAAGTAATACGCGTAGCACTTTCATATGCCAATGGATACCAACGATTTGCAAAGCCCAGCACCCGCTCATCTGTTGGCATCAAGTCAACTTCCACCTCACCTAATCGCCAGCGGCATATCGGCGCATCTGGTGACACATCACGCGCAAAACCGCGTAATGAAAACTTCTCTTCCAGCGCATGGTAAGCCGACAAGGCAACCACTTCGGCCACCACATCCACATCGTATGTCACGCGTGCTGGCGCAGCGCTCGCTTCTGTACACAACAAACCAGCCGCACAGCCACCTACAAACAACAGCTCATCGCACAAATCACCCAAAGCCTCGGCGACAACTTCTACTAGCTGGATATTCGGGTCACGCGGGTTCACAGGCGCTCTTCAAACAGCTTAATTGCAAAATTGCGCTCACGCGCATTGCCCATACGCAGCGCATCAAACAAAGCCAGGTTTTCATATAGCGCCGGGCTGCGCAATGCCGCAGCTGGCGCACTAGGGTATAGCGGTATCAACGCCACACCCCGCACACCACCATAGGCATGCGGCCACACGGGTACAGGGTCAGCCGAAGGTGCGATCAACCCATTAAGCGGTGCCGCGGCATAGGCAGTTGGCACACCCGCCACCATCGCACCGCGCATGGCGGGGAAGGCATAACGCGCACCGTAAAGCAAAAACTCCTTGAATGAGGGGGTAATAATGCTCGGCTGTTTATCCACAAATGCCAGCAAACGCGATTGTTCAGCGCGTTTTAAGGCGCCATGCACCTCAGATACTGAAAGCCCGGAGAAAGCCGCCAGATCAGGGTAAGTCATCACCTCACCCTTGCGGGCAAGCAAAACCAGCAACAGGTAAAAATCCTGGGCTTTAAGAGCAGTTTGTTTGTTGACAGCACGGCGCATAACAATGACCTTATGAATAACTTTCGTGTTTCGCGAAATGCGAAAATAACACTAATTTATTCATTATTCAATATATTCGCAATTCGCGAATAGAGAATTTATACTAACCGACAAGTTATAACCTGCATTCAGCAACAAAAAAGCAGGCTAAAGCCTGCTTCTAGCATTTTATTTCTTCCTAAAAAATCATACTCCTCCCAAAACACCTTTTTCTTTTGCCACTTGCATTGCCGCAGATGTGAACTCTGAATACTCACTAAGGTATTCCAACAATTCACCTCTTAAATCTCGATACTTTTGACTATAAGGATCATTTGCATACTCAACAAGAATTCTCTCACTGAGGGTCGCAACATCATCCATTAAATCCTGACGCTCAGCATTCCAAGTTCCCTCATCCAAATGATAGAAAGCAATCGATGTTGCAGCTCTATTATAAAGCCACTCATTTTCTTCTTTTTTATATCTAGGTATAGGCTTCCCACTATCGCTGTCATAACAAATCAAGTCGCAATCATTAGGTTTACATGGGTCAAGAAGTACCGGCTCCTCACTTAATTCAGAAGCCTCGTTTGTAGCACGATTCGCCTCATTTCTTAAAGGAAAATAAGTTCCTTTTCCTGCAAGCTCTCCAGAAAGATAATCTGTTACTCGTTTATTCACTGTTGGATGTGCGAAACGATAATTTTTAAAATCAAATGCTCTCCACCAATAACCAGGGTGATTCGCTTTGGCAACCTTATTTTTGGGGCGATAGTGCTCTATCTCCCCCTGACCTTGTTGAAGCTTTGCTTCTGAATACCAGCATTTAAGGTGCCCTAAATTCCAAAGGTTGGATTTTATAGCTGTCCATTTATCACTATTATCGTTGATATATTTTTTACGCTGAATGGCATTTAACGTTGCAATATGGGAATGCGCAGTATTTAAATTAGTTACGTCAGCCAAGTTAAGAGTTCTTCGAAGTTGACTTTTATCAATGTATCTCAAGATTGAGCCGCCCTCTTAAGCTCTATTGCGATATTTTTTGCAATATCCTTACGGATATTCCAGTCTGCCTTACTGGGCGCTGCCTCAGCTAATTCAGGATGCTCTTCCTGCGCTTGCATCATTGCCTTTATGAATTCTAAATAAAGAGGGTCGCGTGCCGCCTTAGAGAAATCAAGCTTACCAAGTTTTTCATCCAATTCTGTTAAACGCTTCCAATCATCATCAGTCTTCTCCTTTTTAAGCGCTAACTCTCTTTTTTCATCAAGTTCCCCAAGAGTTTCTTTATCCAGAGTTGAACGCAAACCGAAAAAATCGCTTGTAAGAATCGCCTGAAATCCCATTCCTTTTGGGGAGTTAACTGGATGCTGTGCACAGATTTTATCATTGAGATTACGCTCCAAAATCACGACCTCTTTTTTCTCAAGGCCAGCAAACGTAAGGGGGCTATGTGTAGTCATAATGATCTGACTAGTCGCCAAGGACGCACCATACGTTTCCAGATGCTCCAAATAATCAATACACCAAGCTGGATTAAGGTGTGTATCCGGTTCGTCGAGAATAAATAGTGCCTCATCTTCTGCTGTGAAACGCAACAGACCAAGCACTGTAAGAAGTTGCCGCTCACCTTCCGCCAAATCACTAAAACTAGCTGGCTTTTTGACGCCATCCAGATTTAACCATATACGTACATCGCTACCATCTTGACTAGTGAGGTTACTAAAAACTAGGCTCTCAAGCCGCGCAAAAAATTCTTTGTTTGACAGTCCAGCAGCCACGCCTTGAACAGCTTTGAGGTTTGGCAGATAACAGAACCTTCTCTCTTTCGTTTGGGTCTGCCCAACAGAAATTCTCATACGCTCGCTAAAGGCCATTGGCGCAAAAGAATTATCGAACAATGAGTCTAGAAAAGGAGATACCTTGCCACCAGCACCCCAAAATCGAGAGTCTGCATTATGGTTACTATTATGTTTCTTACCTTTATGCCAATAAGGTTCACGCAGTGCGAAAAGCACTGCATCAAGCCCTTCGATCCTCATCTCGCGTCTCAAAAAATCCCGAGCTTTATTGTCTTCAACAGCAAAGAAAGAAAGTAGTGCAAACTGACTATGTTGCGGGCGCGTTAAAAACAATGCACGTAGTGGTGCTTCTTCGCCACGGCTCTGTTCTTGGTAGTATCTCTCCTCATGTTTTGCGAACATACCCTGAAATCTAGCGATATCGCCGGAATAGTATCCGAAGACATAATTTGGTAACAGACGCTTTGGATTTGCTTCATTATCAACTCGCTGATTACGGCGATAAAAATCTAATTCATCTATTCGTTTATATGCTTGTTCATTAGAGAAACTGGTTGTCTCTAATGACGAAACTTCGTAGGTTCTTTTATATTTTTTCTTTAATCCTTCCTGCTTGATTTCTTCATTAGTTATTCTGACTGCATGATCTCGGCAAATGTATTCAATTTGGTAAGAAAAAGTTGTTGCCTCTTCAAGATCAAGATCGCGAAATATTTGAATAATTGCTTCTAATAGATTTGATTTTCCAACTCCATTTCTCCCAACGATAACTTGCCTAGAACTACCTTGATCAAAATCAACTTCAAAATCAATAAGATTTCTGAACTCTTTAAGATAAAGACGGTTTATACGCATCGTTGATCTTTTAACCTTTTAATCTTAAAGAAAAGGAACTCTCAAACGGCCAATTCAGATGGCTATCTACTGGTTCAATTTGATCTAGTTGATTTATTAGCAAGGCAAGGTCTCTATAAAATTGGTCTATTTGATCCCCTTTATAACCCGCTTCAATAAATAATTTCTCAACTGAAATTCCGTCGGGGAATTTTCCAAGCACAATAGTTAAATCTTGGCGTTCATCATCTACTTTTGTCCTGCTATGAGCAGGAAGAATAGGTAACGTCTTTCCCTTCATGACTTTTCCCTCGTAAGTATCACTGTTGTTTTTTATACCGGCTACATCAATACCATAGGCTTTGGATAACACCGCATCCCGCAACTTTTCTGCCCGTTTTAGGCTTTTTTCAATCTCTTTATCTAGTTCATTTATCATAGACAATCTACGATCGATTTCGGCAACAATTCGCTTTTGCTCTGCTGTAGGCGGTAAGGGCACAGTAATCCAGACCATACGTGTCAATCCAAGATCTTGATTTCCCACACCGTGTGTGTATTTTTGTGCTTGTTGGTAGCAGTACTGAGAGTTCAATGCATGCTGTAGATAGAATGGCTCTATCGAACCCAGCAACTTAAGAACAGCAACATGAACCCAAACATTAAAATTACGTTTTTCTGTATTAACTCTAGCAATCCCCGTAGTCCCACCTTTGGTATAAAGTAAATCCCCATACTCTGGCTTACATCGCTTTGATAACTCCTCATGTAACTCCGGTGATATGAATTTGGTAGATGAAAAGTCGATACCTTCTGGGCGAATGTTGCCTCCAGAAATAAAAGGAATTCCTTCTTCTGAATATTTAGGGCTGTAGTGAGGACCATCCTTCACCGACCAAACAAGCTGTCCAAGTGTTGACCAAACCCACCCCTCCGGCAATTCAGGCAGGTCGGTGGTATCTGGTGCGGCGGGATCTTTGTATTTGCCCTTGCCTTGCCATTGGCTACGGCGGGTTTCGAGGATGCGTTTCAGGAGCTGTTCACCTGTCTCGTAGCTGCGGCCTTCACGGCGAGCGATTTCGGCTTCGGTTTCTACCAAGCGGCCTTCTACCGCGGCTTTGAGCACAGAAGCCTTGTAGCGCTTGAGGTTGGCTTTGACGCGCTTGAGGTTGGCCACCGCATCATCAAGACGGGAAAACTGTTTTTCGATTTCCGATACACGAGCTATTTGTTCTTCAACCGGTGGAACAGGAATTTTGATCTTTTTTACCCGCGCAAGGGGAAGAGAGGGCATGTTTGCCCCATGAGCGATATCAGCAAAATCTACTGTTCTAAGCCAGTAATACAACCATTCACTAATTACTCGCTGGCCTGGTATTGCAACACCAATATGGCTTACTACATACATATCCTTTCCAAGGATCGCCCTTTGATTAAGCAACAATGACGCACCACTTTTTGTAAAGAGAATGCTTCCTTTTGGGAAAAGCTTCAAAGACTTTGATGCCTTATTATTTACATAATCAACTGTCGCATTAATATGTGTGGCGCCTTTGAGACGACCAAGATCCTGAACCCTTACAAATGGATCAGTTCCACCAACAAAAAATTCATCTCCTTGCGGAGCTGCATTCCCTGCCGTGATCACGGCAATATCATCTAACTCAAGCCATTGCCAATCGTCTAATTTCACGCTGCCAAACTTTCATTCAGTTGTTCAATAATGCTATTCAGCCTTTCGCCGAAAAGCTGGTAGACCTTGCCCAAGCCGCCTTGCTGGGCAAAAGGAGCGTATTCAAAATCGTCCGGCGCGATGCCAAGGTTGGCGGCAATGTGGTCGCGGATCATCTCCAGCCATTTGAGTTGTTCTGGGGTAAATGGGTCTGGATGATGAGAGATTTCACCCCCACCCTGGCCCTCCCCCTTCAAAGGGGAGGGAATGTTTTGTTGTTGGGTAGCGAGCCATGCTTTGAAGTTAGCGTTGACGCGCTCTGGGAACGGGATCAACTCGTTATCTTGATGCATGGCGTACCTGACCAGTGAAACCAGATCAGTGAGTATGCGGCGGCCACTGGTGCCTTTGACCTTGCTGGCCTCCAGCGCGGCATAGGCTTGCCATAGCTGCGATTCGTTCCACAAATAAGGCGGCTGGTGGATTGCCTGCGCCAGCTCTTTGACGGATTCAAAACTCAGGCGCTGGCCATAGGGTTTGCTGTAGAGGATTTGCAATGCGGTGATTTCATCTTTATGTTGCTCGATAAACTGCTCGAACGATTGCACCAAGCCTTTGGCTCTATCTTTAGCATCGACTGAAAAGGCGCTTTCCAGTACTTCATCCGCACTGACATGGTCGATGACAATGTCGTTTTTCTGTTTGATCTGGTACACCAGCTCGCGCAGGGCGGGGTTGCTGAAAGGCTCAACCGCCCTTATGCGGGCTTGCTTTGAGGCTAGCTGTTCTGGTGGGTATTTGTCCGGGTCTAAGGACTCGACAATCTGATGTGCAAGGTCTTTAACACCAAGGCCACCGCTCAAGCTGCGGATGCGGCCATCGTCTTCTGGCGTTAAACGGTGTTCCATGCGTGCAAGGCGGCCAGCCAGCGAACTCAGTACGTCGTCCTCCACATTGCCAAAGGCCACAGCTTGCATGAGCTTTTCAAAGCTGACGGTTGGCTTTTGCTCCATGGGGCGCGAATCGGTTTTGTCCTGCTCGCATACGCCAACGGCATCGACAATCACAAAGTGATCTTTGGCCACAGCATCAGGAGTGACGCTTTGCAGGTCATCCGCATTGATAATGCGCACACCACGGCCTTTCATCTGCTCGAAAAAGGCGCGGGATTTGACCGCGCGCATGAACATGACGATCTCGACCGATTTAATATCGGTACCCGTGGCGATCATATCTACCGTGACGGCTATACGCGGCATGGGGCTGGTGCGGAATTCGTTGATTAAATCCTTAGGCTTGGCGCCAGTTGTGCGGTAGGTGATCTTTTTGGCAAAGTCGTTACCTTTGCCGAACTCTTCGCGCAGAATTTCGACAATGTTTTCTGCATGGGCATCGTCTTTGGCGAATATCAGCGTCTTGGGCACCCAGGTGCGGCCGGGGAAGATTTCAGTAAATAATTTATCGCGGAAAGTGCGGACAATGGTGCGTATCTGGTCTGGCGCGACGACGTCACGATCTAATTGGTTGGGGTCGTAGGTAAAGTCGTCATCCAGTTGCTCCCAGCGCTTTTTGCGGGTTTCACGTTCTTGCATCTGGATGGAATACCCTGCCTCGACCTTGGAGCCAGCCTCGGAGATTTTTGTACGGATACGATACACGTCATAGTTAACATTGACGCCATCGGCCACGGCCATTTCGTGGTTATATTCCATCACCAGGTTCTGGTGAAAAAAGCCAAAGGTTTGCTTGCTGGGTGTGGCGGTGAGGCCGATCAGGTGCGCATCGAAGTATTCCAGTACTTGCGCCCACAGGTTGTAGATGGAGCGATGGGCTTCATCGGTCACGATAATATCGAAGGTTTCTATCGGGATAGCCGGGTTATAGGCGATGGGGTCTGGTGATTTAAATAAATCACCCAACTGCTCGATGGATTCATCTTCCAGGTCTTCTGGCAATTCGCGTCCGCGCAGCATGGAGTAGAGGCGCTGAATGGTGCAGATACAAACGCGGGCAGTGGTATCAATGGTGTTGCCCTGCAGGCGCTGGACAATGTACTCCTCACTGAACTTGAAGTTGTTGTAGGGCGACTCGTATTGCTGAAACTCCTTGAGTGTCTGGTCTGCCAGATTGCCACGATCCACCAGAAACAAGATGCGGCGCGCGCCTGCAAATTTGATGAGGCGATAGATAAAGCTGATGCTGGTGAAGGTTTTGCCGGAACCGGTGGCCATCTGGATTAAGGCACGTGGCTTATTACCTCTGAGCGAAATTTCCAGGTTTTTAATCGCTTCAATTTGGGCAGGCCAGAGACCTTCTTCTTTCAAAGGCGGCATATGTTGCAAACGCCCAAGAAAGGTTTCTGCTGTAGGGGTATAGCTGGGCAGTTCTTGTTGTGCCGTATTGACCGCAGGTGCTTGCAGCCACTCTGCGATTAATTCTGGTTTGTGAAACGCAAACACCGACCTTGAGCGTGGCTCGGGGTCTAGCCCATTGGTAAAGCGGGTTTCAACACCTGTGGATTGATAAGAAAATGGGAGCGGATCGCGCCAGCGCGGTAGGCCATCGGGCAAGCCTTTGGTGTATTTTTCAGCTTGAGTTTCAACACCAGTGAGGGTAACGCCCTCTTTTTTGGCTTCAATCACGCCTACGGCTTTGCCATCTACATAGAGCAGATAATCTGCAAAACCGTGGCCGGATTTAAGTGGAAACTCACGGATAGCAACGCCACGAGCCGCACGGATATTGGCTCGCGAGGCATCACATATATGCCAGCCTGCAGCTGTCAGCAGTTGATCAATACTTACCCGTGCTTCGTGCTCTAGTGTCATAGAATTGTATTTCTACTTGTTGGCAACTCTGCACTGGCAGTTTTGATATCTTTTGTTGATACCTCTTGCCTGTGCCTCAATAGAGGGAAAGCTGTAGGTTCTCAAAATAAGTGAAAACCTAGCCCCATATAAATCAAAGACTTTTTCATTTTAAAAATTCTGATATATCGAAAATTCCGAAGATAAAGTGAAAACTTCCTACGCAATTATCAGAATTAATGAAAATTACCTATCCACATGGTTTCGTTAAATTCTTACTAATTATAACGAATCATCTTATGTATCAGACATTATGGTTTTGAAGTTTTAAGCCATGTACCTAATTTCTCATTTAGGCAATATTGACATATATCGAGACTAACCTGGGCTCCATCCCCAAATATAGAATTATATCCGCCCACAAAATCTAAAGAGACGAATGCTTGCGCTTCAAGGTCGGAGCCATCGAGTGTTGCTTCTCGTCCGCAGCAATCACAAAGAAGTGTAGTAGGAATCTGAACGGTGCTATCTTCGAATTTTTTCATTGCCCTGATCCGTCTTCATCAGTAAGTTTGTGCAAATAAAGAAGCCTATTTGCTAAAGGATTTGCAGACTGTGCAAGTGTGCGAACGACAGAAAACCATTCAGCTACATTACCATCGATCCTACCGTATTCCACAGCATACTGCTCCTCCAGGCGCTGGAGATAGATCTCTAACTGTTCCAGCTGATTGAGCTTTTCTGCTTCGCCAAGAGCATCCTTAAATTGTTGTAATCGTTCTTCTCGTTTACGATGCTCCAACTCTCTTATGCGGGCTCGTTCTCTTGCTTCATCCTCTGCTTTAAGCTTCGCTATTCGTTGCAGTTTCTGTCTAGGTACCAGGTCAATGAACTCAGCTACGATTTCAGACAGACGCTCTTCAATCTTTCTGCCGCCATCAACGTATTTTTTATCATACCAGTCTTGGCGTCCGCATACCGAGAAGGTAAAGATGCCACTCGGTGCCCTTCCGAATCGAGATACATAACTGTATACAGACTTTTCTAACTCAAACTCTTTGTCTGACAGCAGGCGCTGAGTGTAGCCCTCTTGCAGATGAAAACGCACACCCTCTTCGTCTTTTATTGCCTCTACAGTTAATGGTCCTCGACGCCCCTTAATATTATTCTGAACTTTGAAACCATTACTTTCTAATACTTTGACAAGTGCATCCAGAAAACAAAGAGCTCGATCCAGTTTACCCAGAGAAACTTTAAGGCTAAAACCGTCACTGGCACGGCAGGAATACCGACCGTATTCCGAAGATGGTGCACGATCTTTCCAGTCCAGCTGAAATCTATCTTTTACTTTTGATTCCCGTATCAGCTTTCTTTCGATATCCTCGAAATATCGCTTGGTCATGAGTGTCAGCTTGTGGGGTGCGCTGAGTTCAGCTGGCACCATCAAGGTCCCCACTTGCGCAAGTGCTTCTACCTGCTTCTCTTTATGGAGCTTTTTCTGCACCAGCATTTCTTCGGTAACTGGCGCGCGTTCAATAATCTCTATCTCTGGGTCATAGTCTTTTCGCGGAAGCGCTTTCTTTCTTGGTGTTTGTCCAGCGTCCACCTTCGCCCAATATCCTCGCTCTGGCAACGGGATGCCATGCTTGCGGCAGATTTTGGCCAAACCAACATCAGAAAGTCCAAAATCCTTGGCGAGCCTGGTGGTGGGCTTCTCCCAAACAAGTGCGTGAAGTTGATGACGAGTAAGCTTCAAATTGATCCAGAATTTGCAGTTCTTAGGTATAAAGTTCGAGCATTCCTATTATCGTTTTATTAGTTAAATTAGATTTTCTGGTTAATTTGTTTTAGAAATATCAGGCGCTTGCGGTATCCATTTTCTCTCAGCCCGTTCATGTATCAAACGTGCCTCCAAATGCGGATGTTTCCGCTTAATACTCTCTTTGTAAA